>R21__coassemble_489_pt1 | contig 32420 bp, 32 predicted proteins | sample R21__metabat2_high_PE_018 | metagenome-assembled genome bin R21
AATCCTCCAAAGACGAGCCAAATGATATTTCCTAATATCTTCATGAATTCAATCTCGGTTTCAAATGATGAACGCTTTTGCTTGCAAAGATAGTGAAAATCACGGAAAGCAAAGAACAGGCATAATCAATATTTGACTACCAATAGTTACCATGAGCAGAAAGAAACAAGTGTTGAGGGCAAACTTTCATGCATTTCATGCAACCAATACAGGCATCAGGATTGCTAATTTTTGCATGATGATGCCAAAGGAATTTCACCTTCCCCAACACTTGTTTTGGACAAGCATCCATACACTTCCAGCAACCTATACAGTGTGTGCATCCGTTCGGAGAGGCTTCAATTTGCATTATGACAAAATCACACGATTCGTAGGATGACTAAATTTGTGGTGCAGTACGTAGAGAAAAAGAAAAAAGAAAAAAGCGGTCTGTTGCTTTGTTTTGCATAAAAATGCGTAACTTTGCACTGTTAATCGGAGAGTATCCATTAAAGGAGAATGGTGCTGGATAAGATTCAATTGGAGTTGTTCTTATCCAGCACCATTTCTGTTTTATAGCAACCAATATCAGTTTATACATTTATTATGGATAATAGAGACGCTTTAGACTTCGGAAAGATGAGCATACCGACCTTGTTTCAGAAACTGTTCTGGCCAACCCTTTTAGGACTGGTCTCCATGGTCTTGCTAAATCTTGCAGACGGCATTTTTATCGGACGTGGCGTAGGCAGCAATGGTCTTGCAGCGGTAAATATTTCGGCTCCCATCTTTCAGATCTCCACGGGCATCGCTTTGCTTTTCGGCAGCGGCGTATCGATTGTTGCAGCCATCCACATGAGTAAGGGTAATCAGAAGGCAGCCAATATCAACATCGCCCAGGCCTTTACCATTGGCCTGCTATTGATGGTGCTCGTTGTTGCTGTCATCAATATCTTCCCTTATGCCACGTGCAGGCTCTTCGGCGGTAGTGACACACTGTATCCGCTCGTACATGAATACCTCGTTTGGATATCGCCGTGCGTTGTTTTCATGGTTATCGAATATATCGGGATCTTTACCATGCGCCTTGACGGCAGTCCCAAACTTGCCATGACAGCCAACATGACAGCCGCCGGACTCAACATTATCCTCGACTATATCTTTGTGTTCCCGCTCGGATGGGGCATGATGGGTGCCGCCTTTGCTTCTACCCTGTCTGCTGGCGTGGGAGCATCGCCTGGTATTTCTTAGGGCACAGTAATAAAATCAAACTATACAAGCCTAAATTCTCAAGAACGGCACTCCGCCTGACAATGCGAAACTGTGGATATCAGATCAAGCTCGGTATGCCGACCTTCATCGCAGAAACAGCCATCAGTTGCATGATGATTGTGGGCAACTTCATGTTCATGAGCCGTCTTCATGAAGATGGGGTGGCAGCCTTCAGTGTCGCATGCTACCTTTTCCCAATGATCTTCATGTTTGGCAATTCCATCGCACAGGCGGCCATGCCTATCATCAGTTACAACTATGGTCAGGATAATACAGAGCGGGTCCGTCAAACAAAAAGCGTATCTGTGGCCACAGCAATGATCTTAGGTCTCCTGATGACGGTGATAGGATATGTCGGTGCACCGGACATTGCCGCGTTGTTTTTGAAACCTTCTACGCATGCTTTTAACATCTGCAGCCAGGGATTGCCACTGTTCTCTCTCTGCTGCCTGTTCTTCACCCTCAATATTGTACTCATTGGGCAGGAGCAGAGCCTGGAGCGCTACAGCCGCTCCACTATCTACATGCTTCTACGTGGCTTTTTACTCATTGTACCATGCTTCATTTTATTGCCGGACTTTATTGGCAATGCAGGATTATGGTTAGCCGTTCCAACATCTGAGGCCATTACACTCATCATTATTCTTGTGGTGAAATTAGGGAAATAATGAACGTAGAGGAACTCTGGAAAGACACGAAAAAGGCGGTTTTCTTATTCAAAAAGCCTCCAGCCGGACAATGCAGGCATATAGCGACGACGGGGTTATGCAACCTCAATGCATTTTGTCTCTTTCTCTGCCTTCTGAGAGCGAGGAAGTGTGATGCTTAAAATATTTACACTTTACTGACAATAGTGGCACTGGTGAGAGCATCAATATGCGGTGGAAACCCAGTAAAGCAAACGTGGTTATCATACTGTCTATGTCTTAGAAATCGTTGTTGACTTGCTATGCTGAAATACTTTTCAATGAATACTTTCCTTCTTATTTTACTTCTCTCTGTATTCTTTTGGTGTCATTCCCGCAAGCTTTTTGAAGAAGCGGGAGAAGTGCTGGGGATACTGGAATCCGAGTCGGTCGGCAATCTGCGAGATGCTCTGCGAGGGGTCGAGGAGCAGCTGTTTGCTCAGCGCGAGGATATGTTGTTGGATATAATACTGTGCCGTCAGGCCCGTCTCCTTACGGATGAGGTCGCCAAAGTAGCCCGGTGACAGACAGACCTTATCAGCGAAGTAGGCCACGGAGGGCAGGCCGCCGCGCACGGCCAAGCCCTGCTCGAAATAGTCCTTGATGTTGCGCTCAAAGGCCGAGAGAATATCTGAGTTCTCCTTGTGACGGATAACGAACTGCCGGTCGTAGAAGCGCTGGCAGTAGTCGAGGATGAGCTTGATGCGGTCGGTGAGGATCGTTTGGGAATGTTTGTCCACGGGCTGCTCCATCTCGAAGCGGATGGAGTTGAGCGTGTCGGTGTACATCCGCCGCTCGCGCTCGCTGAGATGGAGCGACTCAGCCGAGGCGTAGTCGAAGAAGTGGTAGCTTCCGATCGCCTTCCCCAAGGGTGTTCCAAAGAGCAGGTCGGGATGGAAAAGCAGGCCTAAGGTGTGCGACGGCGTGCAGAGCTGTTCCTCCGTCATATCCACACGCACCATCTGCCCCGGCGCGAAGCTTACGATGGTACCGTCCTGATAGTCGTATTGCTGGCGCCCGTAGTGTAGCGCACATTGTATACCGTCCTTCAGCCACAGCGCATAGACGCCATAACGGAAAGTGACGTGGTTGGATATCTTCGTAGCTTCCGCCAAGTCTACCACACTCACTAAGGGATGCAGGGTCTCGAAGCCATTCATCTTATTATATGTATCGATACTGTCAATGGGGATAATCGTTGTGTCGCTCATATCTGTCCGTATTTATGTTTCCACACGCAAAATTAGTTGAAATATTCTATTCTCGCAAGAAGGAAACTGCAATTTCAGCAAAAAGGGTTATAGCAGCCTTAATCGGGGTAACAGCCTATTGGCAGGAAACTCGTAACTTTGCAACCGGAAACAAAGATAACAACAGATGAGAAGAATAATCACAGCCTTGGCATTTCTGATGACATTTGTAGCTGCTGGGGCGCAAAGCACAAAAAAGATGACACAGTTGAAGATGACACAAGAGTGGGACAAGGTTTTCCCCAAGAGTGAGAAGGTCGACCATAAGAAGGTCTCCTTCCACAATCGTTACGGCATCGAACTCGCTGCCGACATGTACACACCCAAGAACGCTGAGGGCCGACTGGCAGCCATTGCCGTTAGTGGACCTTTTGGAGCCGTGAAGGAACAGTCGAGCGGTCTCTATGCCCAACATTTGGCAGAGCGTGGATTCCTCACCATTGCCTTCGACCCCTCGTTTACAGGAGAGAGTGGCGGCGAACCGCGGCGCATGGCTTCGCCCGACATCAACACCGAGGACTTCCTCGCTGCCGTCGATTTTCTCTCTGTGCAGGATAATGTAGATGCTGAGCGCATCGGTATCATCGGCATCTGTGGCTTTGGAGGTATGGCCGTCAATGCCGCTGCCATCGACCCGCGCATCAAGGCAACCGTCGCCAGCACGATGTACGACATGACCAAGGTGAACATCGAGGGCTACTTCCAGAGCGAGAACACTCTGCAGCAGCGCATGGAGAAGCGCAAGGCCATGGCCCGGCAGCGCACGGAAGACTACAAGACAGGAACATACAAGCGTGGTGGCGGTGTTCCAGCCGAGTTGCCCGACGAGGCTCCGCAGTTTCTGAAGGACTATAGTGCATACTATGCTCACGAGCGCGGCTACCATGAGCGCTCAGGCAACTCGACCGACGGCTGGAACGTCACAGGATGTCAGTCATTCCTCAATCAGCCGCTGCTGGCCTTTGCCGCAGAGATTGAGAATCCCGTGTTGCTCATCCACGGCGAGAAGGCTCACTCACGCTATTTCTCCGAGTATGCCTTCGAGAAGATGACGGGCAAGCATGTCGAGGGGCAGAATGCCACGGAAGGGAACAAAGAACTCTACATCATCCCCGGAGCATCGCACGTTGACCTTTACGACGATGTGGCAGGTGTCATCCCCTACGACAAGATAGAACGATTTTTCCGTGAGAATCTAAAATAATCGTGTATGAGAAAATATCTGCTGACAATTATGACCATGTTCTTCGTCTGTTGCTCGTCCGACGGCGGGATGCAGGCGGAGACATTGCAGACAGGAAACGATATGACAATGTATATTACCATCGCAGGACAGACTCAGAGCATAACCCTTGCTAATAGGCAACACAGGAACTCGTGGAACGGCTACAGAACGGTGCTGTCACAGTTACGCTTAACTCCAGTGGCGGCTTCGAGATATGGGGGCCGCTTGGTTTCTCGCTCCCTACGAGCAACCAGCAGATGACGGCACAGCCGGGAGATGTCGTTCTCTATAACGGCAGCAACATCTGCCTTTTCTATGGTTCAAACTCATGGAGTTACACCCGCCTGGGCAAGATAGACGGTTTGTCGGAAACCCAGTTACGCACATTCCTGAAAGCAGGAGAGAGCAACATCACCGTCACCCTCTCGCTCACGTCAGATGCGACAGGCATCAGCAATATAAGCAACGAGAGCCGGAACACCGCAGGTACTGATTCGCGTGCATACACGCTGAACGGTACACCCGCCTCTGCCGGCCACAAAGGCATCGTCATCAAGGACGGAAAGAAAATCACGAAATAGCATCAATATGAAAAAGAACATTGGAAAGAAACTGGCACTCTATCCCACGCCAGCCACAGTCGTAGGAACTGTCGGGGAAGATGGGAAGGTAAACTGGATGCTCATAGCACACATCGGCATTGTCAGTCACTCGAAACTACTGTTAAGTGTCCACTCGTCACACCACAGTGTGAAAGCAATTGATGAGCAACACAAGTTATCTGTCAATATCATCGACGAGACATTCGTTGCCGCAGCCGACTACACAGGTACGGTCAGCGGGGCAAAAGTGGACAAGTCGGACATCTTCCCATATCATATTGCCGAGGCTGGCATGCCCGTCATCGAGCAGTCACCGCTGGTGATGGAGTGTGAGGTCGTGGATACCTATGAGATAGACGGCTTCAAAAACTACATTTGCAACATCCTCAATACCTATGTCGAAGAGGATATGCTTGACGAGAAGGGCAAGCCTGACTATTCAAAGCTGAAGCCAGTACTCTTCGAAATGCCTACCTATAAGTATCTGCGCACCGGCGACATCATCGGCGACTGCGTGAAGATGGGTAAAACATACGGCGAAACATTAAAATAAAGAGAGACCATGAAGAAAATAATCATGATGCTCTCGGCACTGCTGGCCATCAGCCTGAGTGCTTGCTCGCAAAAGAAAACAGAGACAAAAATGGAACAGAAAGTATTGGTAGCCTATTTCTCTGCTACGGGTACGACCAAGGCCGCTGCCCGTCAGCTGGCAGAAGTGGCTGGTGCAGATCTGTATGAAATCAAGCCGGAACAGCCCTATACGGATGCGGACCTGGACTGGCAGAACAAACAAAGCCGTTCATCGGTGGAGATGCAGGACAAGCATTCGCGGCCTGCCATCATCGGCAGACTTCAGAATATGAATGAGTATAACGTAGTGTATGTCGGTTTTCCTATCTGGTGGTACACCGCGCCGACCATCATCAACACGTTCCTGGAGACTTATGACTTCAAGGGCAAGACAGTAATTCCCTTTGCCACTTCCGGTGGAAGCAACATCCAGAAAGCCTGTGCTGATTTAGAAGCAGCCTATCCAGAGATAAACTGGAAAAAAGGTAAGCTGCTGAACCGCACATCGAAGGGTGATTTGCAGAAGTGGGTTGAGCGTAATCGCTAATGCATGGAGCCCGACAGATGCAGGAGATGACAGACAACAACAAATATACCATCAACTGGTTTTCTAAACCTAATTTTTAGAACTGGCTTTTAGCTTATCTGCAAGTTCTTCTGAAATGTAGTTACCAAGATGCATACAGCAGTCTTGCGAAAAAAGTTGGGCATTGTGCTCAAGGCTTTTCCATTGGGCTGCTGTGAGATCATTTGCCAATTGCTTCTGAGTGATGCCCTGGTGAATAAGACCATAGATGAATCCTGCATTGAAGTTATCACCGGCCCCAATGGTGCTTACCGTTTTAATTTTCCTCACGGGATAGTCTGTCTTTCCTTTGCTTGAGAAAATGGTCACCGCATCGGCTCCACGAGTGCAAACGAACTGCTTGCATCGAGGGGCGATGATAGAATGATAGACGCTGTCAGCATCAGTGGTTCCAAACACTGTACGCAGATCGCCACGGCTGGCCCGCACGACATCGGCATGGCTCATCGTGTTGGTGATGGCAGGCATCAGCTGCGGCAGCATTGAGGCATGGGGCGACCGCAGATTGATATCGTAATAGACGATGACACCTTGCTCACGGGCTTTGTTCAAGACAAGCTCCACACGCTGGCGGTTGCGCGGATTGACAGCATAGAAAGAGCCTAAGAGCAGAATGTCGTCCTTGTGGAAATCGGGGGCGACAGCGCTTGGACCATCCTTTGGCGTATCCATGAAGAACACATAGCTGGCGTCGTTACGCTCGTTGAGGTAAGCCAGGGAAACGGTGGTCCGCATCCCTTCACACCGATGGACGTAGGAAGTACCCACATGGTTGTCTTTGAGAAATTTGAGAATGTGCATGCCCGTAGAGTCGTTGCCGACTTCTCCTATAAATTCCACATGTGCTCCGGCCCTGCCGAGCGACACGGCTGAGTTGAGGGCTGACCCACCGGCGTTGGCTGCGATGGGAGTGGAGCCACGAAAGAGAATGTCCATCACAGTCTCGCCCATGCAATAAACCGTTCGAGTAGTCTGGGCAAATGACATTGTCGAGACAAGCAGCATACCAAGCAGCAATATAGACCTGCAAGTCCGTCTCACCTTATTGAATATATCCATCATCATGTTTATTGGTTTTTCTGATTGCAAAGATAACCTTTTATACGCTATTCACTTTTGCTGCCAGTGATTTTTTTGCTCTTTTCCAAAAGATGTGAACGAAAAACCGCAAGAAAGGTAAGAAAAACGATATTCTGTATAAACCGACATTTCGAGAAAAGCACTATCTTTGCAATCAGTAATAATTATAAAACAGTTTTTGATTATGAAGCATTTCTTTCTCCGCAACCTTGCGGTAACCGCACTGCTTATTATGGGCACAACGGTCTGGGCTCAGCCCAAGGTTTATCTGACACGCGAGATCTCTCCCGCCTCACTCGTCCGTATCTACAAGGCATTAGGCGTGAAAGCCAAGGGACGTGTGGCCGTGAAAATAAGTACCGGCGAGGGCAGCAATCCCAACTATCTCAAACCGGAGCTCATCAAGGATCTCGTCTATGACGTTGACGGTACCATTGTAGAAAACAACACCGCCTATGGCGGCGATCCTAACGACGTGCGCAACAACTCTGCCAATCATTGGAAGGTCATTGACCGCCACGGCTTTACAAAGTATTTCCCCGTCGACATCATGGACGAATACGATGAGATACGCATTCCCGTGCGCGACCATACCCATCTGAACTACGACATCGTGGGCGGACATCTTGCCAACTACGACTTCATGGTCTGTCTCAACCATTTCAAGGGTCATCCCATGGGTGGCTACGGCGGGGCACTTAAGAACCTCTCCATCGGCTGCGCCTCATCCAACGGAAAGGCTTACATCCATTCGGCTGGTAAGATGAACAAACTCAATATGGACTCGGTGTGGACACCGAAGTACATCGCCTCTCAAGACGCCTTTTTGGAGAGCATGGCTGCTGCCGCTCAAGCCGTGGTGAACTATTTCCAGAAAGAGAACGGCATCATTTATATCAACGTGATGAACAATATGAGCATCGACTGCGACTGCGTGGACCATCCTGCTCCCGTGAAGCTTGAGGACTACGGCATCCTCGCCAGCACCGACCCCGTGGCCCTCGACCAGGCTTGCGTCGACATCATCAACAACCAGAAGGTGACGGCCAAGAACGACCCCACCGACCTGATCAAGCGCATCGATAAGCAGCATGGCACGCACACCATCGACTGGGCGGAGAAGATAGGCCTTGGCTCGAAGAAATACACCATCGTCAATATCGACAAGAAATAATCCCCCCTCTATATCTTCATGGATAACAAATTGCTATTGTTGACCGCACTGCTTGGTGCGGCTAACCTTTCCTATGCCCAAACCGATTCGGTGCGTCTCAGCGACGTGGTGGTCACGGGCACACGCTACCGTTCCGATATCCGCCATCTGCCTCTCGACGTGTCGGTTATCAACCGCTCCAAGCTTACAGCTACCTATCAGCCATCAGTGCTCCCTACTTTGAGCCAGCAGGTGCCGGGGCTCTTCGTCACTACCCACGGCATCCTCGGTTATGGACTGAGCACCGGAGCGGCCGGTACCATCAAGATGAGAGGAATCGGCGGCTCGGCCGACTTGCTCGTGCTCATCGACGGTCTACCCCAGTATGCCGGGCTCTACGGTCATCCGCTCGCCGACACCTATCAGACCATGCTCGCCGACCGCGTGGAGGTGGTCAGCGGGCCCGCATCGGCCATCTATGGCAGCAATGCCATGGGCGGCGTGGTCAACATCGTGACGCGGCAGATGCGGGAGAATGGCGTGCGCACCAATGTTAATCTGCAAGGTGGCAGCTACGGTACCTTCATCGGCACTGCCACCAACCGCGTGCGACAAGGCCGCTTCTCGTCAATCGCCACTGTGAACTATGAGCGCACCGACGGTCATCGTCCTAACTCTGCTTTCAGTCAGACAAGTGGCTTCGTCAAACTCGGCTATGACCTCTCGCGCTATTGGCAGATCAACGGCACCGCAAACATCGCTTATCAGGAGTCGTCTAACCCGGGGCCCATCACGGCACCGCTCATCGACAATGACATGCTCATCACCCGGGGTATGACAACACTCTCGCTCACCAACGACTACGGTCGCGTATCGGGTGCTGTGCGTACCTTTTACAACTGGGGACATCATCATATTAACGACGGACATGTTGCTACGCGTCCTGCACAGACCGCCTACTACATGCACAATGATCGCATGGGTGGAGTCTCTGCCTATGAGAGCTTTGCGCCCTTCTCCACCACACGCCTGACTCTCGGCTTCGACTATCAGCGCTTCGGCGGTCATGCCTGGCAGAAAGCTATGACCGACGGCAGTCGCACGGACATCGCCGACCGCAGCGTCAACGAGGTGGCGGGCTATGCCGACATCCGGCAGGAGCTGCTGTCGTGGCTTACCGCCGACGTGGCCCTGCGTCTTGACCACCACAAAGTGTCAGGATCGGAGTGGGTGCCTCAAGGAGGGCTCACTGCCCGTCTGCCCCACGACATGGAGCTGAAGGCCATCGTGGGCAAAGGTTTCCGCAATCCCACCCTGCGCGAGCTTTACATGTTCCGTCCCGCCAACGCCGACCTCGCCCCCGAACGTTTATGGAACTATGAACTCTCGCTACGCCAACGTCTGTTGGATGGACACTTAGGTTACGGACTCAACGTGTTCTATCTCAACGCTGAGGACCTTATTACCACGCAGATGACCAACGGCCGCCCGCTGAATGTCAACACGGGCAGCACGGAGAACGCTGGTTTTGAGCTCCTTGCCTTCTACGTACCCATGCGTCATCTGCGCTTAGATGCCAACTACAGCTTCCTTCATACCAGCCGCACGCTCACGGCCGCACCGAAGCATAAGCTTTTCATGGGAGCTGACTGGCAGCCGGGACGCTTCACGCTACACAGTGGATTGCAGTGGATTGATGGGCTGCATACTGCCGAGAAAAGCGCGGCGTCTGAGAACTTCTGGCTGTGGGATCTCACGGCTTCTTTGCGCATCAGCCGTGCCTTGAAAGTCTTCGTCCATGGAGAGAATCTCCTTGCCCAGCACTATGAGGTCAACGCCGGCTTCCCCATGCCGCGTACCACAGTCATGGCAGGTGTTGAAGTGCAACTGTAGGTGTGTACTCTTTTGGTGTCATTCCAGCGAGCTTTTTGAAAAAGCATTCTATTCTCGCAAGCGTGTAGACACGATTTCCGCAATAAGGGTTATATCAGCCTTAATCGGGGTAACAGCCTGTTGCCAGAAAACTCGTAACTTTGCAACCGAAACAAATATCATAATATGGCAAAGATTGCATTAGGCACCTGGGCTTGGGGCGCAGGAACATTTGGAGGAGACAAGGTATTCGGCAGCAAGACCGACGTGGAGAACCTGAAGCTCGTATTTGACGCGGCTATGAAGGCAGGACTAAACCTGTGGGACACAGCTACAGCTTACGGCATGGGCGAATCGGAAAGAATACTTGGTAAGCTTGCTAAGGAGTATAAGCGCGAGGACGTGGAGATTTCTACGAAGTTTACCCCGCAGATTGCCGAGTTGTATGAAAATTCTGTAGAGAAGATGGCTGACGCTTCTATCGAGCGCATGGACTGTGATTATGTCGACATCTACTGGATTCACAACCCGATGGACGTTGAGCGTTGGACTCCCGGGCTGATTCCCCTGCTGAAGAGTGGTAAGGTGAAGCGCGTGGGTGTGTCGAACCATAATATCAAGGAGATCCAGCGTGCCAATGAGATTCTGAACGAGGCTGGTTTTAAGGTTTCAGCCGTGCAGAACCATTTCTCATTGCTCTACCGCAGTAGCGAAAAAGGCGGGGTGTTGGATTATTGCAAAGAGAACGGCATTGAGTTCTGGGCATATATGGTGCTGGAGCAGGGCGCACTCTCAGGCAAATACAACAAGGAGAACCCACTGCCAGAGGAGAGTGAACGCGGCAAGAAGTACAACCCCGTACTGCCACAGCTGGAGGCATTGACGAATGAGATGAAAGCCATCGGCGAGAAATACGGAGCCAGTTGCTCGCAAATCGGTATCGCCTGGGCCATCGCCAAGGGCACGATGCCCATCATCGGAGCCACCAAGGAGCGCCACGTTATCGAGGCTGCTGAAGCTGCTAAGATTCAGCTGACAGCCGAGGAAGTGACCCGTTTGGAAAAACCCGCAGATGCCACCGGTATTGACACCCGTGGCGATTGGGAACACAGTATGGAGTGATATGAGAATCAAGTCCATCATAGCATTATTGGCAATGACCACGACAGTAATGGCTCAAGGTGTAATAGATGTGCACAGCCACATCATCACTCCTGAGTTTCTGTCGGCTCTCGAAAGTGAAGGCCGACTGACGGACGAGGGATTCCCCTTGCCGAAATATGATGCGGATGCACATCTGAAGTGGATGGACGAAGCAGGTGTTCAGACTTCTGTGCTGACATTAGCGGCACCCCAACCGGCATCGGCAAAAGTAGTACGTAGTACAAACGAAGCCGCTGCAGAACTCAAACGGAAGTATCCCGGGAGGTTTCTGTTTTTTGCAGCCCTTCCCCTTCCGGATGTCGACGCAGCTATCCGTGAGGCCGCCTATGCACTCGATACGCTGAAAGCTGACGGCATCAAGTTGGCCACCAATGCCAACGGGCAGTATCTCGGTGCGCCAGAGCTTGACACACTCTTCTCGTTTCTCAACGAACGAAAGACTGTCATTATCCTGCACCCCCATCGGCCTGAGCCTGTAAACAAGCAGGTTATGCAGCAGACTCCACTCGCCATGCAGGAATACCTCTCAGAAACTACTCGTGCCGTTTCGAACATGATCAGTCGCAACGTACTGGCCCGCTATAAGAATATCAAGGTGGTAGTGCCACATTGCGGTGCCTATCTGCCGCTGAGCGTTCCTCGCATGAAATCATTGACTCCCGTGATGCAGAAAAGCAAGATGGTAGGCGAAATCGACTGGGAGGTGAACCTTGCAGCCCTTTACTACGATCTTGCTGGTGCTCACTCGCCGGAGGTGATCCGTATGCTGCTTACCATCACTACGCCCGACCATCTGCTCTATGGTTCCGATTATCCCTACGTGGCTTCACAGGTGCTCACCCAAAGCCTCCAACGTATGAAGCAGTATCTCACGACAGAGCCTGACCTCCAGCCTTTCCGCGAGATGATCCTTCATAAAAACGCAGAGTGGCTGCTGGGCCTGTCGCAGACAAAGCCTGTCGCAGACAACTATAACGGTAAGATGATTTGCCGGCTGGCAGAAATTGAAGTCTATCCCGAGTATCTGACAGAATACTTGTCGTATGCCAACGAGGTAGACCGCCTGAGTGTGGAGCGTGAGCCGGGGGTCGTCTGTCTCTTCCCGATGCAGAGTGCCGAAGACTCGACTCGGATTCGCATCCTCGAAATCTATGCCTCAGAGGAAGCCTATCAGCAGCACCTGAAGACCGAGCACTTCCAGAAGTATAAGCAGGGCACGCTGCACATGGTGAAGAGTTTGAAGCTGCCCACGATGAAGCCGCTTGACCCAAAGACAATGAAGCTGATATTTGAGAAACAAAGATAAAGAATGAAAATCATTACCACCGTCATCGCACTGCTCTTGGCAGTGGCAACTGTAAATGCGCAAGAGAATATGAAAGAAAATGTTGATTTCTGTGTATGGCCGAAAGGAGAGTTGAACAGTGCCTATGCCCAGTATTTCACAGGCAACAGCTATCTGGCTCCCCTCGATACCGAGAATGGAGGTCCAGTGAACGTCACCTTCGAGCCCCGTTGCCGCAACAACTGGCACATCCATCACAAGTCGGTGCAGGTGCTCATCTGCGTGGCTGGCTGCGGCTGGTATGTCGAGGAAGGCAAGGAACCTGTCGTCCTGCGCCCAGGTGTGGTTATGACTATCCCTGCTGAAGTCAAGCACTGGCATGGGGCTGCTAAAGACTCGTGGATGCAGCACATCACCTATATGACAAAAGTAGAAGAAGGCGCCTCCAACGAGTGGCTGGAGCCTGTCACGGATGCAGAGTACAACAAGCTGCCTGCCAGTTCAGCGATGCTCGGCGTCGCCGACGCTGAATACAACCAGCGCTTCAAGGCCTTTGCTTTCGGCGAGGTGGTGGAACAGGTGAAGACACGTCTCGACGACCGTACCCGCTACATCTGCTATCTGGCCACGCTCCTTGGCTGTCAGGGCCTCAGCGAATACCGTGAACTGCTACCCGAAGCACTCGCCAAAGGCATAACGCCTGTTGAGGTGAAGGAAATCGTCTATCAGGCTACGGCCTATTTAGGCATGGGACGCGTCCGCCCCTTCCTCTCGGCTACCAACAAGGTGCTGACCGCCCGTGGCATTTCCCTTCCTTTGGCTTCACAGCAGACCACCACGATGGAGACCCGTCGTGAGGCTGGCACAGAGGCACAGATCAGTTGTTTCGGCGAATCGATGCGTGACTTCTGGAAGTCGGGGGCGGAGGACAGCCGACACATAAACAAATGGCTGGCCGACAACTGCTTTGGCGATTACTACACCCGCACGGGACTTGACCTGAAGATGCGCGAGCTCATTACGTTCTGTTTCCTTGCTGCCCAAGGTGGTTGCGAGCTGCAGTTGAAAGGACATATTGCCGGCAACTACCACGTAGGCAACGACAAAGACCTGCTCATCGCCGTCATCTCCAGTAACCTCCCCTTCATCGGCTATCCGCGGACGCTTAATGCCCTCAATTGCATACGCAGCGTGGAGTCGGACAAATGACCAGTAAATGAGCTATAGCGAGACGATAGACAATTACCTCTATGACGAGGAGAATGAGTATACACAAGCCAACGATCTGTGGGAAGACTTCTTTATAGAGAGGCAAGACGAGATAGACGAACGGCCATGGATTCAGGCGGATGCCCTGGTCCATCGCAATGAGTTGAACAGGCAGGTCGGCGATATGCTTGGTAGGGTTTTGCCAGAAGAAGAACGTGAACTGTTGCGCCTTTATTTCGGAATCGGTCGCCGGCGGCATTCCATGGATGAACTCATCGCTCTCTTTAACAGCGAACGCAAAGTGAGAGCTCTTCTACATTCAGCATTGGAGCGTCTACGGTATTCTGACGAGATACTCACTATCTACAAATATCTTCACAGATAGTTCGGTGTCTCTGCCAAAAATATCGTGACATTAGCGATTACATTCTGTCAGTGGTTCCGACAAGACTCGAACTTGTAACCTTCTGCTACATAGGCAGAAGCTCTATCCATCGAGCTGCGGAACCACCGGACAGCAATAATTGTTTTTTACTTTTTTGTTTCGTCTTCATCGAAGTAGCTGCCCATTGATATCGGTATGTCGAAAGCCATGCGCTCGTTGTAGCGGGCACGGGAGCGACGCTCACGGGCAAACATTCTTTCCGTTCCAGCCTTGTCTTCTTTGAATTCCAAGTGATTATCGATCGCCATCGCACCTGCCATGCCTTCCACGTCGAGGTTGTCGGTACCGATGAGTGTGAAAGTCCAGTTCAGCTTCTTCAGTTTACCGATGAGTGTCTTGATCATCTTGAGATTATACTCCTCCGAGCAGTTCTCCTCACCATCGGTGATAATGGTCACCAGCACATGGTCGTCAGCAGTTGTCTGAGCATTAAGCTTGCTGATACCCATGCCGATAGCGTCGTAGAGCGGTGTGGCACCACCAGGGCGATACTCTTTGCTTGTGAGCTTGTGCGTGGCTCCTGCGGGCACATTGTCGAAGATGTAACGCTTGTGCGAGCTGTCAAAGGTGATGAGCGTCACGCGCTGCTCCATGTATTTATGGAGCCCTTGCATCTTCTTCACCGTCTCTAACGTCTCGTTGAGACCCATGAGGGCTTGTTTCTCGATGACACACATACTGCCGCTCTCGTCTACAATAATCAGATTGAATACTCGTTTCATAGCTTTTTCTCCTTATTATTTTTGTTTTTAAACTTAATTTTCCGAGCTCGTTTATCTTTTAAAAGAATAAAGGCACGGAAAAATTAAGTACCGAACAATTTTTTTTTAATTTTGTAGCAAAATGGCTAGAGATCAAAAGAACAAAACCGCTGCCGGACTCTCCGATGATGAGATTGTCGAAGGATTGCGAGACTGTGATCCGCAGATCACCCGTGACTATTTCTACGGCGTCTGCCGCATCGCTTACCACATCTATAATAAGCGCTATGAACTGGATTGGAAAGTGGGACTCGACTTCTACAGCATTGCCCACGAGTATTACCTTTCGCTCGACAAACACGACTTTCGTCAATTAGAGGACCGCAAGCCTGGCATGACACTGAAGACATGGATGATCAACGGCTTCCGCTTCGTGCTGCTCGACCGCATGAAGGACTATAACAAGGAGCACCGCTCGCAGAGCTTCGAGGAGAGGATGGAGAAGGCCAGCCTTCGCTTCGACGTCCCCGACAACAACTTCTCCGAGGACTTCCGCAACACAGTCTATGAGATTTGCAACAGTGTGATAGGTCGCGACCATCGCTCGTCCATCATCCTTCAGATGATGCTCATCGAGGGCTTCAAAGGCAAGGAGGTGGCTGCACAGTTGGGTATCACTCCTTCTGCCGTGACACAGAAATACCACAGGCTGATGGAGGATGTCGTCATCCCTTATTTCAAACGTTATTATGTGGCACCGACCTGTGAAGTCAAGTCAGAAATTATGTACGATAAAGAGTTCGACACAAAGATGTCTGTCTCTGCAAGTCCGCTGTCGTTATCAATCCAAATACCACCAACTATGGAGAAAGATTATTCCAACCGCATCACACCCGAATATATCACCTCTCTCACATCCGACGAGATATTCGTTTTCGGCAGTAACCTCGCCGGTATGCACAGAGGCGGTGCCGCACGCATGGCACGACTCTACTTCGGTGCTGTCCTCGGCAACGGCGACGGTCCGCAGGGTCAGAGCTATGCCATTCCCACCATGCAGGGTGGCGTGGAGACTATTCAGCCCTATGTGGATAAATTTGTCAGCTATGCCAAGGCACATCCCAAACAAACATTCCTCGTCACACCGATTGGCTGTGGCATCGCCGGATTTACGCCCAACGACATCGCCCCGCTCTTCGAGAAAGCCATCAGCGTGGAGAATATCCATCTGACGCAGAACTTCTGGAAGGAATTAGTTTAACCGACTGAACCTTGACCGATAAGAACAGAACCTACGTGGCCATCGACCTGAAGAGCTTCTACAGTTCGGTGGAGTGTGTCGCCAGGGGGCTCGACCCGCTGACGACCAACCTTGTCGTGGCTGACGTGAGCCGCACGGAGAAGACCATCTGCCTGGCCGTGTCGCCCTCGATGAAGGCCTACGGACAACCGCGCCGCCCAGTTCTCCCCCCCCCCTTCACTTCCCTCATCGACTACGAGAAAGCCATTGAGGAGGCACGGAAGAAGCAGGAAGCATAGGTGAGGAGGCGGGATGCGCCGGTGGAAGATTTCAGCTGAATTGACGAAAAAACATCATTATGAGGATTAAGAATATCGACCAATAAACGTGAGTATACGCCCGATTTATGTTATTAGAGGATATTGACACAACCAACATGTGCTCGCATCTGCGGCACAAGCTGATGGATGCTGACGGCATCTATCATCCTATTTGGCAGACGATACAAGACGATCCGGAATTGACAGCGGTAGTACGTTCCCGCCAGCTTCATATCTACCGCAACGGCAAGAAGGTGCTGGTGCTGAAAGGGAAAGCAGAACCACAGATCGTCAGGGAAGATCCGATAAACAAGTTAATCGATTATTGACAATGGGTTCAAGAAAAGATATTGCATGTTAGTTCTTGGAAGATGAATTAAAGAAATGATGAACGTAGAGGAACTCCGGAAAGCACCTGACTTCACCTATGCGTCACCTTATATCACCTAAATAACCTTTCAAGTGATTGATTATCAACGGTGCTATTTTGTCTCAACAGAAAAGTGACGAAGTTCGGGACGGGCATGTGCAGGGAAGGGCTACATGCCATTCCTAAAACAATGTTCGACATGACACGAAAAAGGCGGCTCCCTTATTCAAGAAGCCGCCCCGCCGGACAATGCCGGCATATAGGAGATTATATTGTAAAAATCGATAGGAGGAAGAAGAGACGTGGAAGAAGATTATAATCCACACCTGAGAAAAAATGCAAAAAGAAGAATATCTCATTAAAAACGCTTGTTATTCGGTAACAAAGTATTATCTTTGCAGACAGAATAATAAGCGTTCTTTGTTAGGCAGAAAACAGCGAAGCCAAGTAGCTCGCTCGTTTCCAAATCGTTACCTGTTTAGTTATGTCAATTAGGTAACTTCTTTATTCTCAACAAGTTGTATTTTAGGAATTATCTTCCTTGACAAAAGCGTTGAAAGTAGTCGTCAAAACGCCTTTTTGATGCTATCAAAAAGGTGAGATGAGGAGGTCAGAAAGCCTTTTTGATGAGGTCATCTAACCGAGATGAGCACATCAAAAAGGTCCTTTGACAGGGAGAGCGTGGTTGGTTGCCGATGGAAAACAAAAAAAGCCTGTTCTCGTCTCTCTAGATTGCGAGTAGAAGTGAACAGGCTTTTGTAAAGTTTTTCACACGAATGTCCATTAATGGATCATGTATTTCTCATAAATAATTCGTGAATAATTTGTGGTGAATTGATGGGCATCCAATATTCAACAAAACATAACCTATTGCTCATGAATCATGCAGGTTAAGTTTTTATGGCTACTTTTTCTCCCCGATCATTGCCAGGCAGAGCTTCTTTTGCAACACGCGGGCATCGAGGACACTCATGTCGTTGTCCATAATCGCGAAGGCCAGCATGTGGCCGTCGGCGCCCTGACAGAAGCCGGCCAGCGAGCTGATGCCATAAGGATGGGAGAGCGTACCCGTCTTACCATGCACCAGTCCTTTGAGTCTCGGATCGCTGAGCTCGGCGCGCAGCGTACCGTCTACACCGGAGATCGCCAGCCACGTATGCAACTTCTTGCGGATCGCCGGACGCTGATAGCCATAGCGGAGCACGGCGACGAGGACTTCCGGCGACAGATGGTTGTAGGTGCAGAGGCCACAGCCGTCGTGGATGACGATGTGCTTATCCTTCAGTCCCAGGCTGTCGCGCACGAAGCCACGGAGATAGTTCACGCCGACGACGGGCAGGTTGCCACGCTTGTCGAGGTGGTAGCCGATGGTATAGAGCAGCGACGTCGCCTGCGTGTTACTGCTGTTTTTCCACATCTTCTTGATCACATAGTCCACCGGACGGCGGAAGCGGAACAGCGGGCGGGCGTGACGTGTCAGTCCGCCGTAGACCACCTGACTGTCAGCAAACTGATAGCCAGCCTGCCGGAAGGCCGTCACTATGGCTTTGCGCACCTTCTGATCCCCTTTATACAGGATGCCGTAGCGCGAGAACGACAGATCCCACGGGTACCAGTGGCGCTCGCTCGTCACGGGTTTGTGGAGCACGAGGTCGAGGACCAGCTTGCCGTTGAACTTCTTGATGCCGCTCTTCTTCAGTGCCTGGGGAAACATCATCAGGTCTGGCTCGTTGAGCTGCGGGTCGAGTTCTGCCTTGAAGATGACGTTGCCCTGCAGCGTATCTTTATTCATCTTTCCCGTGGTCCATAACGAAGTAGAGTAGGAGTAATCCGTGCCGAGCAGATGGAGTCCGGCCACGCCGGTAATCAGTTTCAGGCAGGACGCCGACGACATTGTCACCTTCTGCCCCTCATCATACACCGGCTTGTCGGCCGTGAGGTCATAGACATAGAAGCCGAAGAGTCCTTTGCAGCGTGGTGCGGCGGCGAACTTCTTCAGTCGGGACTGCAGAGCCGTGTCCACAGCGATATTGTTTCCCTTCCCTTGTGTATCCGTCTTGGCCTCATCGCCTTTCTTGCCGCCGCAGGAAGCAAAAAGAAGAAAGCCGAGAGCAAGGAAGAAGAGTCCTCTGCATATTCCCCTCTCTCGCTCTATGCGTGTGATATAAGTGTGCATCTTTTTTATTTCTTGTTATTTGTAGCTTTGCGTGCTGCCCCCTAACTGTTTATTCTGCATTTCACTCCCCTCTCCTTTGGAGAGAGGTTTGGGGGGTGAGGCTGTTGAGGCTGCTCTTGATGGGTTCCATATGTATGCTGATAAACGTGCCTTGCCCGAAGCGGTTGCGCAAGCGTTTCTCAGCACCGGAGACAATCTGATGCGCTTCGACCAGCGTCAGGTCACCGGGCATGCGCACGTGCATCTCTATGGCGATATGACTGCCGATGTGGCGCGTGCGCAGATGATGGATGTCGCTGAGCCGCGAGTCTTCCGTGACCGTGCGCTCGATGTCTTTCTCCATGGCTTCGGGCAGACTCTTCTCCAGCAGCTCACCTAAGGCGCTGGACATCAGTTTCCATGCTGTCATGATGATGAGCACGCTGACGATGAAGGCGGCGATAGAGTCAAGGACAGCCCATGACGGTCCCAGGACGATGGCGCCGCCGATGCCGATGGCAGTGCCCACCGACGAGAGCGCGTCGCTGCGGTGGTGCCAGGCGTTGGCGATGACGGTCTCACTCTCTATGGCGCGGCCCGTACGCACGGTGAACTGGAAGCACCATTCTTTCAGAGCGATGCTCACCAGAGCCGCTGTCAGTGCGATCCATCCCGGCTGTGTCAGCGGTTGTCCTTGCAGTGCGGCCCATATCTTCACCACGCCGCCGTAGCAGATACCCAGGCCTACGACAAACAGCGCCATGCCGATGATGGCTGTGGCGAGCGTCTCGTATTTACCGTGCCCGTAGTCGTGGTCCTCGTCCTGCGGACGGGCGCTGAGCTTCATGAAGATGATCACCACCGCGTCGGTGAGCAGATCGCTGAGCGAGTGAATACCGTCGGCGATCATAGCGGACGACTGTCCGATGATGCCGGCGATGAGCTTGAAGATAACCAGTATGATATTGATAGCCGCACCGTAGAGCGTCACGCGTGTGGCCCGTTTCTCTCTGTCTGATTTCATGGTACTGACGATCAAATGATAAACAGGCGCAAAAATAAGCATTTCATCTGAGACTACCAAGATAAGGATGGATTTTTGAGCTGGGATTAAGAAATAATGAGTATCTTTGCACAACATAAAAGCATATCAGCATGAATAGAACACAACTTACCGATGCCGTAGCTGCTTCGCTGCAGGTGTCGAAAACGCAGGCTGCCAACTGTATCAACGCTGTGCTGGGCGCCATCGCCGACAATCTCACCGAAGGAGATCAGGAGGTTGCCATCCCAGACTTCGGACGGTTCTTCGTCAAGAACGTAGCCGCAAGACAGTATGTCAACCCTACTAACAAAGAGAAAATTATGGTAGAGACCCATGACAGGCTCGTCTTCAAACCTTCCGACAATATGGGCTACTACTCCCGTAAACACGTTGTTAACAAGTAAAAACGACGTTCGGAAGACCTTCTTCCTTCCATCTTCTTACCGCAACCGTCCAAAGATCCTGAGGACTGCTGCGGTTTTTTATGGCCTCTTCTCACTTGATTTTCATGGTAATCTTCATGATTAAATGACAATAACACGCAAAAACATGCGGTAACATACAATAACATGCAACTGTGTAGTCGCGAGATAGTAACTTTGCAAACGTAAACAAAAGGCCTCACCTACCCTCCTAATAAGAGACCGAGGCAAGAGGAACCTGTTTTAATTTCAATTTTACTGTATTATGTCTATTTATTATCGTTTGTATCAGAACAAGATCAAGAACAGCAAGAGTTTCGGCAAGTACTACGCCCGTACCATCCACACCGACACTGTGAACCTCGACAATATCGCCGACACCATCCAGCGCAACTGCACGCTCAAGCGTTCCGACGTCAAGGCCTGCCTGACCGAGCTTGTGGAGGTCATGCGTGACGCTTTGCAAAGCTCCAGCAAGGTGCGTATCAACGGGCTGGGCATGTTCAAGATCAATGTCAAGTCGACTGCGGCCAGCGATCCTGGTACTTTCAAGGGTAACAACATCGTCGGCTACCGCGTGATCTTCAGTCCGGAGCACACCGTCATCAAGGCTAAGGGTTCCACTACTGCCGACGGTAAGACTACCGGTACCCGCGTCAACAGCTACTATCTCTTTGAGGGCATCTCCGCAAAGCGTGCCTCTAAGCTCGATGGTCAGGCTGCCGGTGACAAGACTCCGACTGCCAGTGGACAGGGCAGCGGCTCGGACGGCAATAGTGTGAATCCATAAGACAAGGTGCCTCACCCCCGAACCCCTTTCCAAAGGGCGAGGGGTTGGGGTGAGGCAGATGAGACTGTTCTTTTTACTACGCTAAAACTCGGAATAACATGAAAATCAAACAAATTGTACGGCTCCTGAGCCTGTTGGCCAGTGTGCTCTCTGCTATTATCAACTATGTCAAGAACCTCAAAGACAACAACGACGACGATGAGGACAAGGAAGAAGATCATCCCAAGGGGAATTAGAAACAACAATCCGCTCAATATCAGACGGACGCGCACACGCTGGAAGGGGATGACGCAAAGACAGACTGATCCTGCCTTTTGTCAGTTCGGCGAGATGCACTATGGGTTGCGCGCTGCTTTCATCGTGCTCCACTCCTATGTGGTGCGCCACCATCTCAACACGTTGCAGAAGGTGATCTACCGATGGGCCCCGCCGCCGGAGAACAATCCCTCGACTTATCTCGTCTATATCTGTCTACGCACGGGATGGCCGCCCGTCAAGCCATTGCCCCCGATGGACAACGAGTCGGCCTTTTGGCCGCTCCTCGTTGAGGCGATGGCTGAGGAGGAGTGTGGTAAGGATGTCATGACGCAAGGACTACTGAAGCATGAGATGGTGGTGGAGGCGTATAGGGAAGTGGCCTCTTACCCGAAAGCCTCACCTCCGACCTCTCTCCCAAGGAGAGGGAAGTAGTATGCTGCAAGGGGTGATAGGCGCTCGCAAAGCCGCTGAGAACGCAATGAACTGCATTTGTGTGCTCTTCCTTGCGGTCTTAGCGGCTTTTACGTTCTTTTCTGTTTTCCGCTTTTTCGTCTTTGCGAGAGAACATCATCTGGCTCTTGCTCCCGGCTGATGCGAAATGAAACAAGAAATTATCACGTAATAATTTGTTTGTCTCGATATTTTTCGTAACTTTGCAATATAGTAACTTACGCTTCTATAAGACATTTATTATTAACTCTTAAATACAATTTGTCTATGAACAAAATTCTACGCTTAACTTTCGTGGCACTGCTGGCAATGGTCAGCAACATGGGCTTCGCAGCCGACAAAGAAGTAACTATCGACATCTTCCATAATGGGGTGAAACTCTTTGGACTGAATGGAACATCTACAGGCACTTCAAGCGATGGTGACTTTACAGAAGCCAAGACTGCAACTGTTGATGGCGTTTCACTCACAGTGTCTGCCTCTACTTCAAAGACGCCTAACCGTCTTTGGAACTACTTTGAGACGGAAAATGGTGAGACGGTATATGGTTCTCAGCTCCGCGTCTATGCTGGAACTTTGAAGTTTGAGAGCAAGGATATCAAGATCAAGAAAATATTCTTTGTACAGACTGCAACAAAGAATCAACAGAAATGGGGCGGTATGACCGTTGATAACGGTACCATTGACCAACAAACCTACACGAATGATGAAGGCACAAACGCAGTTACGTTCACATTGAGCGGACAGTGCCGCATCAATTCTGTAGTTGTAACTGTCGATGATCCGACAGCAGGCATCTCTTCTGTTGAGAAGAGCCAGAAGCCGTCCGTCCGCTACAACCTCGCCGGTCAGAAGGTTGGTGCCAACTACAAGGGCGTAGTGATCGAGAACGGAAAGAAGATCGTGGTGAAGTAAAGACCAGAGCCCTTCTCAAACTTCAGCCTTCCTCTAACACCCCCCGGTAATACTCTTGTGCCGAATCCTGCATAGGGAGTAGGGGCTGGACAAGAGAGCACAAAAGAATCCCCTTACACCAGCGTGTTGAGCGCATGGCGTAAGGGGATTCTTTATTCTCGGCCGGGGCTGTAAAACAGCTACCTACCGAACCAGAGCCTTTTATCATTCTACTTTTCTACTACCGTATGTATCTTCCCGTCTTTGTCGACCTGCAGTTCCGCTACCTTGAGGCTGCGCAGCCATGTAGTGTCGTGGCTGGGTACACAGTCGTGGTGGAAGAGATACCAGTGGCCGTGATACTCCAGGATGCTGTGGTGCGTGGTCCAGCCAACAACTGGGTTGAGGATCACACCCTGATAGGTGAACGGGCCGTAGGGGTTGTCGCCGACAGCATAGCAGAGTAGGTGGCTGTCACCGGTGGAGTAGGAGAAATAATATCTGCCGTGCATCTTATGCATCCAGCTGGCCTCGAAGAAGCGGTGCGGGTCGTCGGCGGTGAGCGGCTGTCCCTGTTCGTCCACGACGACAACAGGACGCGGCATCTCGCTGAACTGCATGCCATCGGGCGTCATACGGGCTACACGTGCCGGGATGGCCGGCTCTTTGCCGGTAGGCAGGTACTCATCTTTGAGTGCTTTGTTGTCGCGGTACCACTGTAGTTGGCCTCCCCAGATGCCACCGAAGTAGACATAGATCGCGCCGTCGTCGTCCTTGAAGACGCACGGGTCGATGCTGTAGGACTTGCGGATCGGGTCGGGCTGAGGGATGAAAGGACCTTCGGGGCGGTCAGCGATGGCTACGCCAAGGCGGAAGACACCATTATAGTCCTTTGCCGCGAAGATCAGGTGATACTTGCCATTGACTTCCACGACATCGTTGTCCCACATCTGCTTCTCAGCCCAGGGCACATCTTCGACATCGAGGATCTTGCCGCAGTCGGTGACAGCGGCTTCCATCGGGTCGCCGTTGATGCGCAGCACGTGGTAGTCCTTCATCTGGAAGTGACCGCCGTCGTCGTCGAAGGCCTCCCCGCTGTCCCAGTCGTGGGAGGGATAGACATAGATCTTGTCGTTAAACACATGGGCTGACGGGTCAGCCATATAGTCTTGAGGAAAAAGATATCTGCTCATAGCTTTTGATGATTAGTTGCTGAATAATACCCCCTACTCTTTATACATCTTCACTATCTCCTTCATCACCTTCTTTGCCTTCCCCTCTCTGTCGAAGAGCAGGGGATAGTTGGTGCGGCCGGGGATCGGCCAGTTGTTGAGCCATGACGTGCCGTCGGTGACACCCCACAACGTGACGCGCTCTATCTGAGCCGCATGACGGCGGTAGATGTCGAAGAGAGCGAGGTAACGGCTGTCGAAGACCTTCTGCGCCGTCTTATCGAGACCTTTGACATAAGGGTTGTACTCCTTATTATATTGATAGCGCTGACTGATCTCCGCACCGCCGAAGCTCTTCGGGTTGGGCAGCATGTTGAGATCCAGCTCCGTCATCTGTACCTTCACGCCACAGGCAGCGAAGGAGTCGATGCTTGTTTCGTATTGTTTCAGGTCGGGATAGTTGTATCCGTTGTGGCTCTGCATGCCTACGGCGTCGATGCGGATGCCTTTGGCTTTCAGCGCGCGCACGAGCTTGCAGACGCCGTCACGCTTTGCCGGCGTGGACAGGTTATAGTCGTTGTAGTAGAGTTCGGCATCAGGGTCGGCGGCATGGGCGAAGCGGAAAGCCAGCTCGATGTAGTCCGGACCTATTATATTATAATAAGGAGTGTGTCGCAGCGTGCCATCCTCGTTGAACGCCTCGTTGACGACATCCCATCCTTTGATGCGTCCGCGGTAGTGGCTCACCACCGTGGTGATGTGGTGATACATGCGGTCGATGAGCACCTCGCGCGTGACCGGTTTACCCTTGTCGTCGGTGAAGATCCAGCGCGGCGGCTGGGAATGCCACACGAGGCAATGACCAAAGACTGTGAGACCGTACTTCTCAGCAAAGGTCACCGTCTGGTCAGCATCGCGCCAGTCATAGCGGTTCTCTTCGGGGTGGATGACCTCACCTTTCATGCAGTTCTCGGCCACGATGGAGTTGAAGTTATCCTTCACGATGTTTGCCTCCACCGTGTTTCGCTCCCACACGCAGGACGTGTTCACGGCGGCTCCGATGTAGAAGTATTTTCCTACGGTCTCCTTGAGCGTTGGCGTGTTGTCCTTAGCACTGGCACCCAGCGTGGCGACGAGACTGAGAGCAACCAGCAGGTTGCGTTTGATGTTGTTCATGTTGGATTAGTTTTGTTGTTTTTGGGAATCTTTTCTACTTCTATATCAAGGAATTAATCCTATGAAATGCTTTTTTTATTCCTCCTCCAAGTGTCTGCGCTCGATCTCCTCGTTGATGGCGTCGACCTTCTCGTCGGTGAGCTCATACTTCGAAATGATGAACATGGCGAGGACGAGCAGCATGGCGGGGATGACACAGACGAGCCAGCGGATGCCTTCCTGCGCCTCGGGTGTCTGAAGCTCCAGGTCGTTCATGAAGTAAGCACCGGCAGCGTTGCCCACCGACATCATGGCGAAGGCAGTGATGAAGAACAGGGCCAGGACACGCAACGGGCGGTTACGGAGGAACTCCTTCCAAAGGTCGCTGACCTTGACGTTGGCGGTCTCTTTCTGATCCATGACCACGCGCTCCTTGGTCTGGCTGAAGCAGAAGAGCAGGAGCACACAGCCTACGAGGGCATAGATGAGCATGGCATAGAACCATGCGCTCGGATCCTTGGGAAGCGTGTTGGCCTGTGCCGTCACATGATAGCCCGTCACGGCCAGGACAATGCCGGGCACCACACCGCCGAGCGCCATGCCGGCTTTGAAGAAGATGCCCGTCAGCGCATTGACAATACCAGAGATTCGGCGCCCCGTCTTGTATTCTGCGAAGGAGATCACCTCCGGCACGAGCGCCCACATATAGCCTGTAGCTACGATGACACCCGTCGACTTGATGAACTGTGCGATGTAGATAGCCGTCATATTCGTCTTCATATCGAAGAACTTGCTGATGACATAGAGTGCCACCATGCCGATGATGGCAATGGAGAGGAAAACATAGAACATGTTTTTCTTACCGATCTTGCGCTTGATGGCCGGTACCATTGGCATGAAGATGAACGAGGGCAACGAGCCCAGTCCCATGAAGAGCGCCATCTGCAACGGCAGTTTCTGTGCCGCCATGACGGCCACGAGGATGGGCACACCGGCTGAGACAGCGAGTCCGCCGACGTTAGCCATGAACATACGCACGGAGGTGAGAATGGTGATCTCGTTGGTGTCGCGCGTCAGCGAGCTGTTGAGCGCACCGTAGGGTACGTTGACGAAAGTATAGCACATCGACATGCCGACATAGGTAACGTAAGCGTAGAGTAGCGAACCGCTGAAACCATCCCAGAAGCACAGGATGGCAAACGCCGTCAGCGGGAGACCTGCAAAGACAAGATAGGCACGGTATTTGCCCAATCGTGGATTGTGTTTGTCGACATAGGTACCCACAATGGGATCCCAGAGCACGTCCACGAGACGCACCACGAGGAACATTGTCGCTGCCGCTCCGGCATCGAGACCGTAGATATCAGTATAGAAGAACAGCAGGTACATGCAGATGGTCTGGTAGATGAGGTTCTGTGCCAAATCTCCCGAGCCAAAGCCGATACGCTGTAACCAGTTGAGCTTGTAGAATCCGCGTGCTGCCTGAGTGTCCTGAGCAACGGCGGTCGAATTGTTTACGTTTTCTTTCATCAGATATTAGGTTCTTTTGACTGCAAAGTTAAACATAAGAGTTGGATTGATCTTCATGTGGTGTTACAAATACATTCTTATTTGTTTCATCATGCAAAAAAAAGCCGTTTTATCTTGCTTTTGCCTCATTTTCACTGTATCTTTGTACTTAATCAAATCAACCATCACCATGCGCCAACACCTATTTATATTACATCACATCGTTGTCGTGCTTCTCGCTATGATAGCGGCACCTATTTATAGTATGCCATCCGAGACTCCCGTTGGCAACGATGGCGTGGGCGTTACACTGTGGCTGCCGCGCAAGGCATCGGCGTCCGCTCATGTCGTTTGTCCCAAAGTCGCTGACCACACCGCTGCGGGCACCATTGCCATCGCCGGTCGTGAGTTGCAGGATAGCTGGCAAGGCGGTCAGGTAACGCTGTGCCTCGTTTCAGACGGTAACGACAACGATGGATATACCATCAGCTACAAGGCTGCGGATCATAGTGCCGTGGTTTCCGCACGTCGTCCTCTCGGTCTGCTCTACGGTGCCTACGCCTTGTTGCGTTGGCAAGAGACAAAAGAGGGCAATGACCGGGACGCTACCTGGACATCAGCGCCCGCCCTACAGCGTCGCATGCTCAACCATTGGGACAATCCCGACGGCAGTGTGGAGCGCGGCTATGCGGGAAAGAGCATCTGGAAATGGGAGCAGATCACGAAAAGCGGCATGACCGACTCGTTGCGCCAACGCCTGACGATCTATGCGCGCGCCAACGCCTCTGTGGGCATCAACGCCATGGTGGTGAACAATGTCAACGCCAGTCCCAAGATGGTCACGCGTCCTTATCTCGAAAAGCTCAAGGTCATCGCAGACCTGCTCCGCCCTTACGGCATCCAGGTATGGCTGAGCATCAACTTCGGCTCGCCGTTGGCGTTGCATGAGACCAAGACGGCCGATCCCCTCGACGCTTCCGTGCAGCGATGGTGGCAGCGCAAGGCTCGGGAGATCTATAAGCTGATACCAGACTTCGGCGGCTTCCTCGTCAAGGCCAACAGCGAGGGACAGCCCGGACCGGGAGACTATCACCGCAGTCATGCCGACGGTGCGAATGTGCTCGCCGACGCGCTGAAGCCCTATGGCGGTATGGTCATCTGGCGCTCGTTTGTCTATGGTGCCAATCACAAAGGCGAGGACCGTGTGATGCAGGCCGTGTCGGAGTTCAAGTCCATGGACGGGCTGTTCCACGACAATGTCATCTTGCAGTCGAAAAACGGACCGCTCGACTTTCAACCGCGCGAGCCTTACGCTCCTATCTTCGACAATATGACGAAGACGCCACAGATGGCTGAACTGCAGATCACGCAAGAATATACCGGGCAGTCGCTCCACTTGGTCTATCTCGCTCCGATGTGGAAAGAGTTCTTCAGCTATGTCGATCCGGTAGAACGCGGACTGAAGGGGATCGCAGGCGTGGCCAACACGGGCGATGACACCAACTGGTGCGGACATCCATTCTCACAGTCCAACTGGTATGCCTTTGGCCGTTTGGCCTGGGATCCTTCATTGACTTCTGGGCAGATCGCTCACGAGTGGCTGCTGCAGACTTTCGGCCGTGGTGACTCGGTGACGGTGGCTGCTCTGGAGGATATGATGCTCAGCTCGCGCGAAGCATGTGTCAACTATATGATGCCGCTCGGCCTGCACCATATCTTCTCCTTTGATCATCACTATGGACCGGAGCCCGATGGCTACAAGGCGGAATATCCCTTGGAGTGGTGTCCCGTCTATTATCATAAAGCTGACAGGCAAGGACTGGGCTTCGACCGCACCGTTGCCACGGGCTCAGGAGCCACGGCACAGTATCGTGAGCCTTACCGTTCGCTCTATGAAAACGTGAGGACTTGCCCGGAACAGTATCTGTTGTGGTTCCATCATGTGGCTTGGGACTATCGTCTCGCCAATGGCCGCACGCTGTGGCAAAGTCTTTGCGACCACTACGATGCCGGTGTGCGCCGTGTCGCCGCCTACCGTGTGCTGTGGCAGTCTCCGGCCGTGCGCAGCTATGTCGGCAAGGCGCAATGGCAACAAGTCGACAAGCTCCTCGGCACACAACTCGACAATGCACGTCTGTGGCAACATACCTGTCTTAACTATTTCAATGGATTTAGAAAATGAAACGAATCATTCTGCTCTTTGAACTCTTACTCTTTCTGACTACCGTCAACGCACAACCGCAGCTTGTCAGTGATGGCCCCGGCCGTGCACACTTGGTCGTGGACGGTCAGCCGATGCTGATCTTGGGCGGTGAGCTCAGCAACTCCGCCGCTACCTGCAAGGCTGATATCGGCAGCGTGATGCCGAGAATGGCACGCCTGGGACTGAACACGGTGCTCGTCCCGGCCCAATGGGATCTCATCGAACCGGAAGAAGGGCACTACGATTTCTCGCTGATTGACGAGAGCATCCGGCAGGCACGCAGCAACGGACTGAAGGTGGTGTTTCTGTGGTTCGGCGCCTGGAAGAATTCGATGAGCTGCTATGCACCGCTGTGGGTCAAGCGCGACTTCCGCCGTTTCCCGCGTGCCTGCGGCAAGAGCGGACGGCTGCAGGAGATCGTCACGGCATTCTCAGAGAATCTCTTTCGTGCCGACAGCACGGTGTTCACCCGTCTGATGAGTCATATCCGTGAGGTGGACAGCAAGGAGCAGACCGTGGTGATGGTGCAGGTGGAGAACGAGATCGGCATGCTCGAGTCGGCCCGCGACCACTGTCCTTTGGCCGAAGCGGCCTGGCGAAAGCCCGTTCCGAAAGACTTTCTTGCGATCTATGAGAAAGCTAACAAAGGTTTGCCGACGATGGCGTGCCATGGACTCACCTGGCAACAGCTGCTCGGAGAGAGCGACGAGGGCGATGAACAATTCCAAGCTTATTGGTATGCCCACTATGTAGAGCGACTGGCCTGTGCGGCTAAGCGTATCTACGCCTTGCCGCTCTACGTCAATGCCGCGATGAACAGCCGTGGCCGCAAGCCCGGCGAATATCCTTCGGCGGGGCCGTTGGCTCATCTCTTTCCCATCTGGAAACAGGTGGCAAAGCACGTTGACCTCTGTTCGCCTGACATCTATGACACAGGATTTAGGAACTGGGCACGTTGCTATGCCACTGCCGACAATCCGCTTTTCATCCCTGAGTCGCGCTGCTGCGCCAACAGTGGCGTGCGGGCTATCTACACCTTCGGCACTCACGAAGCTGTAGGCTTCTGTCCCTTTGCCATCGACCAAAGCGGAGCGGGAGATACGTATCAGGTCAGTGCTGCTTATCATCTTCTGCATCAGCTCACCCCTCTGCTGCTCCACTATCGTGGCAAACAGCAGATCCATGGTGTGCTCTTTGACCAGCAGGACAGCGATACGACAATCATCGACGGACGTCTCGCCCTTGCGTGCCATCATGTCTTCACGTTGCCGTGGGATCCGCGTGCCAAGGACGGAAGTACCTGGCGCGAGGGCGGTGCGATAATTATCAGACTCAGCGCTGACGAGTATATCATCGCCGGCAGTGGTGTCGTCGTTGAGTTTAAGGATAAGTGCCAGGCCGCTGTACGCCAGCAAGCTTTGGGCGAGGACGGCTTCGCGCTGAAAGGTAATGGAAAGAAGCAAGACGAAAAGACGCAGAAGGGAAGGCCGGCGGAAAGCCTCGGCGCTTCCGCTATGGATAAAAAAAGAGGAGAAGAGCAGCAACGTAGTGCTTACTCTTCTCCCCGTTATGTCGGTCTTGGTCCCGTGTCAGAGATCCGCGTTGATGCTGACGGCCATTGGTCACCGGTTCGCTATCTCAATGGCGACCAGACGCATCAGGGCCGTCATGTGCGCATTGGCATCGACGACTATCAGATACTGCATGTGAAAGCATACTAGGAGCCCTTCCCTAACCCTCCCTACGGGGAGGGAATGGCAATACCCCAGAGCGAGTTTTCTATACGCTTAATAGACGGTTTATCTAACATTTTGCTCCCCCTCTCCCCTTGGAGAGGGGTATGGGGGTGAGACTACGTTTGCAAAAGTACTTCCACAGTGGTGCTACCATCATGGCCTGATGGATCTTGCCTTCTTTGAGCATGGTGAAGAGCTCGTTTTCCGAGACATAGAAGTAACGGAGATCCTCCGTGGTATCGAGATGCTGCGTGGTAGTCTGCTCAACTCCGCGCGCTACGAACGTATAGCAGTGGTTGGTTGCCGTGCTACTGTTCGGCGTGGTGACGAGCAGTTGCTCCCATGTGCCGCCCGTGAATCCCGTCTCTTCCGCCAGTTCACGCTGGGCAGCCTGCAGGGGCGACTCGCCTTTCTCCACCACGCCGGCGGGGATCTCCAGCGATACCTCGCCGACAGCCTGCCGCCATTGCTGTTCCATGATGATGTGGCCGTTAGTAGTGATGGCGATGACGTTGATGAGGTCGGGATATTCCAATACGTAGTATTCCGGTTGCACACGGCCGTCGGGATGCACGACCACGTCTTTCCGTGCTGTCAGCCACGGCCGGCGAATGATGTATTCGCTCGACCGTGTGGTGCACTTCATGTTTTTTTCTTCCATGATGATATACCTTATTTTTATTAAAGGTATAACGTCAGCTTTGCCGTGATATTGCGTCCCATGTTAAACAGTCCCATTCGCCCGTTGTCGGGGTTCACGCTTCCGATATACTTCAGTCGGCTGAGATGGTCCTGATAGATGCGGTCGAAGAGGTTTGTTGCCGAGAGGGACAGTGTCGCCAGCCGTTTGCCGCTGTACTTGAAGTCCGTACCGGCAGCCAGCCCAAAGAGCGTGTAGCTTGGCGTTGCCGTCTCTGTGCCACCGAGCATATAGTAGTGGTTTTGTCGCAGGTTGCACTCCATATTGGCAGCGACAAAGGTGTGGTCGAACGTCTTGCCGTCGCGGATGAGCGTATAGCGTAGTTCGCTGTTCCAGCGTGGAGCGGGCGTGAAGGGCAGATAACGCGACTCACGGGGCTGATGGCGCTGTACGCTGTTGACATACGAGAAACTGTTTTGCCAATGCAGACGCTCCACAGGATGGAAGTCGATCATTGCTTCGCCGCCGAGCAGACGCGCGTCGCCTTGGGTATACTGATAGAGAGGCACTCCCTCGCGCTGTTGGTCACCCTGCCGGGCAGTGAAGCTGTAGTTGTCGATGTAGTTGGCGAAAAGCGAGAGTTGTGCCGTCACCCAGCGTGAGGTGAAGTCCCACCCGACATCCACCTGCCAGCTTTGTTCTGCCTTGAGCTGTCCGTTGCCGAGGACATACTGTTGTGTGCCCTCATGCACGCCATTGGCCGAGAGTTCGCTGATGCCCGGCGCACGGAAGCCTTTCGCTGCGTTGAGGCGCAGGTTCATGTTATCAGTGACATGATAGACCGCTCCGACAGAACCGGACAGGCTGGTGAAGTTGCGGGAAAGGCGGTCGAAATGGTCGTCCAGTGCAAAGGCGTGGAGATGACGGTGGTCGACGCGCAGACCGCCGGACCACGTCCAGGCACCGTTCTGGCAGGAAG
>R21__coassemble_532_pt1 | contig 30871 bp, 21 predicted proteins | sample R21__metabat2_high_PE_018 | metagenome-assembled genome bin R21
GTCACAAAGTTAACAAAAAAAGCATAACTATGAAACTTTTCCCTTAGAAAAAGACTTTTTTGTGCAAAAAAACGTTGTGTAACAGCCTCGCTGCTCGTGTTATTCATTATCTTCAACCTAAATATTGCCTTAATTTGCCTATTTTGCGTTGAAAATAGAAAATTGTAGTGGATTTGTAACAGTATTATGAAAATTTTTGTTTAATTTTGCAGTGAATTCGTTAAGCAGGGGTTTAGCCCTCAGGTATTAATCATTCATTATTAAAGGTATGCAAAGAAAATTGCATTTTATGCTCATCATGCTTCTGTTGATGATTTCATCAACCATGATGGCACAGGTCACCACTTCTGGCCTCAACGGTAAGGTGGTGGCTGGTGGTGAAAACGTCATCGGTGCTACGATCACCGCCATCCACGAGCCTTCTGGTACTCGTTACAATGCAGTTACTAACGAAAGCGGACGCTTTACCATCCAGGGTATGCGTGTCGGCGGCCCTTACAAGGTCACCGTCAACTACATCGGCTACAAGGATGAGGTCATCGACAACATCCAACTTTCGCTGGGACAGCCTCGCACGCTGAACATCGACATGAAGGAGGATGCGCAGCAAATCGGTGAGGTCACCGTGCTCGGCAAGAGCGGACGCAACAGTGGCGGTGCCGCTGCGAACTTCAACCAGCAGCGCATTGAAAACACACCGACCATCAGCCGTAACCTCTACGATGTGGCTAAGCTGTCTCCACTGGTCTCCAATTCGCGTTTAGGCGGTGTGTCTATCTCTGGTATCAACAACCGCTACAACTCATTCCAGATCGACGGTACGGTGAGCAACGATGTCTTCGGACTTGCCGGCAGCGGTACCAATGGTGGTCAGACAGGTGCTAACCCTATCTCCATGGATGCCATCCAAGAGCTGCAGGTCAGCGTCGCTCCGTTTGATGTCCGTCAGAGCGGTTTCACTGGCGGTGCCATTAACGCCATTACCAAGAGCGGTACCAACCAATTCCACGGCAGTGCTTACATGTACTACACCAATCAGGACATGTACAGCAAGTACAACCGCCTGCAGGATTATGCTGAGGACAAGCTTTCGCAGCGCTCCACCAAAACCTACGGTGCGACCTTCGGTGGCCCGATCATCAAGGACAAGCTCTTCTTCTTTGCCAGTGCAGAATATAAGAAGACAGAGGCTCCTGCTACTATCTACCCAGGATATATCAACAAATATGTCACTGAAGCTACACTGAAGCAGATTGCTGACAAATACTACGACTTGACCGGCTTCCAGGATTCATACGGTAAAGGCGAATTGGGCACAAAGTCCTTCAGCTTGCTGGCCCGCTTAGACTGGAACATCGATGTCAACAACCATTTGGCTTTCCGCTATCAGCACAACGACTCTTACGATGACAAAGACGGACTGGGCAGCAGTACCTACACGTTCAGCAACTCCAGCTATCGTATGAACAACAAAACGAACTCTTTCGTCGCTGAGTTGAACTCCCATATCAGTCCCGTACTCTATAACGAGGCACGTGTATCCGCCAGCTTCATCCGTGACAGCCGCGATGTGCCCTACATGGGTCCATGTGTGCAGATCGGTAGCGTTGCCGGTGGTGACGGTACTTCCATGAACACTGTCAACATCGGTACTGAATTCAGCAGTGCAGCCAACTACCTCAACCAGGACATATGGACAGCAGAGGACAATCTCTCTTGGTACAAAGGCGACCACACTATCACCTTCGGTACACATAATGAGTTCTATAAGATGAAGAACCTCTTCATCCAAGGAGCAAACGGTGCTTGGTACTATAGCGACCTCGATAACTTCCTTGCTGATACTCCTTACAAGTTCACTTATAAGTATACCGACCCTGAACTGACAGGTGGCGACACCAAGTGGGCACCGAATATGAAGTTCGGTCTCTTCGGTCTGTATGCACAAGATAAGTGGGACATCACCCCTCTGCTCAATGTAACTTATGGCGTGCGCTTTGACCTTAACGCTACATTGAACTCTCCTACCTCTAATGAAGCTTTCAACACCTTCGCTTCTGAGCACAATCTCGATGTCGAGGTTGGCAAGATGCCGAGCGCTAAGCTCCTCGTCTCTCCCCGTGCAGGTTTCAACTGGTACACGGATGCCAGCCATCGCACATTGCTCCGTGGCGGTGTAGGTATCTTCTCCGGCCGTGCTCCATACGTTTGGCTCTCCAACGCCTTCGTCAATAATGGCATCGAGGCTAAGGGTACCACTATCAATACAAGGGACAATACGGCTCCTTCTCTTGGTCAGTATGCCAAGGATCCCATGGCAGCAGCTAAGACCTCTAAGGCAGGTCTGTCTCCAGACATCGTGACGGTGGCTAAGAATTTCCGCTTCCCACAGGTATTCCGTGCCAACCTCGCTCTGGAGCAGATGCTCCCTGGCGATGTGAAAATGACTCTCGAGGGCCTGTACTCTAAGAATCTCAACAATGTGTTCTTTGAGAACCTTTCCTATGAGGACAAGGGTGACAAGGTCTATGCCGTTCCCGGTGTAGAGGCTTCTGCCGTCACTTCTTACAGCAAGATTGAAAAGAACCTGCCATACTACAGCATCATCAATCTGAAGAATACCAACAAGGGCTATTCTTACAATGTGTCTGTGAAAGCAGAGAAATCCTTCGACTTCGGTCTTAACCTGATGGCAAGCTACATCTTTGGTCACTCTTACAGTGTCAACGACGGTACTTCTTCTGTTGCTTACTCTAACTGGAAGTACAACTACAGCCGCAACACCAACGACAAGAACGAGATGAGCTGGTCAAAGTTCGACATTCCTCATCAGGTTCGCATCCAGGTTTCTTACAACTCTCCTAAGTACTGGAACGGTTGGATGAACACAGAGGTAGCCATTAACTACAACGGTTTCAGTGGCGGCCGCTACTCGCTAACGATGAATGAGAAGGCCGACTATAACAATGATGGTTTCCGCGGCAACAGCCTGCTCTATATCCCAACAAAGGATGAGTTGGCAAAGATGAACTTCGCAAGCACTAAGAACATGACTACTGAGCAGAGCCGTCAGGCATTCGAAGAGTGGATTGAGAATGATGACTATGCCAAGGACCACCGTGGACAGTATGCTAAGCGTAACTCCAACCTTACTCCGTGGGAGAACGAGGTTAACCTGCACATTGCTCAGAATATCTACAACATCAAGGGTGTTGGTAAGTTCCAGATCACCTTCGACGTGATGAACTTCGCCAACATGCTCAATAAGCACTGGGGCGCTCACTACAGCAATGCTTACAACCTCAGTCCGCTGACGCTGACAAAGATTGAGAACGGTACCGGTGTCTACCAGTTCAACACCAACAGCAAGCCCGTGGCAAGCGATACTGGCAGCCGTTGGCACGCACAGGTGGGCTTCCGCCTCGAGTTCTAATGATGTAGACATATAGTCTTTCATATATATAATAGGAGTATGGGGTTCCCCATACTCCTATTTTATTTGTCCTATTCGAATGTTTTTACTATCTTTGCAATCATAATCATAACTCAGATGAAATGGACGTGATAAGCATCATTATCGGACTGTTAATCGGTATCGTCATCGGATATCTCGTGGCGCACAGCAAGAATGCGGCAGCGGAGACACGCGTGACCATGCTGACACAACAGATCGCAAAACTGGAAGAGGACGCGAACAAGCAGAAGGAAGAACTACAAGCCAACTATCAGCAGCAGTTGCAAGATCAGCGACAACAACAGGCTGAACAGCAGCAGACTTTGCGACAACAACAGGCTGAGCAACTGCAAACGCTTCGTCAACAACAGACGGAACAGTTGCAGTCTCTTCGTCAGCAACAAGCCGAGCAACTGCAATCCTTGAAACAACAGCAGGCTGAGCAACTGCAAACCATGCGACAGCAACAGGCCGACCAGTTGCAACAGCAGTCCTCTCTCCTCAAAGAGCAGATCAACACGGCATCGGAAGAGATCCTCAAGCGTAGGGCCGCTGACCTCAACAGCGTCAACCAGCAACAGATGTCGGCACTGCTCAATCCGCTCCATGAGAATCTGAAGCTGATGAAGGAAGCTGTGGAGAAGAGCGACCACGACCAGACCGTGCTGATATCGCGCCTCGATGCGAGCATCCAGGAGAATCTGAAACAGGCTCATGAGGTCGGACAACGTGCAGACAAACTGGCCGAGGCGCTCACCGGCGAGAACAAGACACAGGGAAACTTCGGTGAGCTGCGGTTGCGTACGCTCTTGGAACAGATGGGACTCGAAGAGGGCGTGCAGTTCGAAGAGCAGGTGACGCTCAAAGACGAGCAGGGACGTACAGTACACGAAGAGGACGGGCACAAGATGATCCCCGATGTCATCCTCCACTTCCCCGACAAGCGCGACGTGATCATCGACGCAAAGATGTCGCTCAAGGCTTTCGAGGACTATCACAATGCCACAACAGACGCAGAACGCGACGAGGCTTTGCAGCGCCATCTCACCTCGGTGCGCAGTCATGTCAAAGAACTTGCACGGAAGAAATACACCAAGTATGCTGCCAACGGCAAGGTACAGCTCGACTTCGTGGTGATGTATGTCTACAGCGAGAGTGCCCTGCAACTGGCACTCACCCACGACCCCGCACTGTGGAAAGACGCTTACGACCAGGGCGTGGTCATCTCGGGATCGCAAAACCTCTATATGATGCTGCGCGTGCTGGAGATGACATGGCGTCAGGTGCGACAGGCCGAGAACCAGGATGCCATGCTCAAAGCAGCTGACGAGATCATCAACCGCGTACAACTCTTCTACGAGCGTTTCCAGACCGCCGACCAGATGCTTGACCGCACACGCAAGGCCTTCGATGACGTGAAGACGACAACAGCACCCACCGGCATGGGCATTGCCACAGCTGCCAACAAGCTCCTGAAATACGGCGCACAGGAAAATCCCAAGCGCAAAGTACGCTTGCCAAAGGATAATACAGAAAGCCTTGAAGACAAAGAAGCTTGACCCTCTGATACTAAACTGAAAAACACATGACTTACGTAGTTCTACCCGAGCAGCAAACGCTGCCCCCCATCACCTACGACTTTGCCGTCGAGGCGTATGTGGTCCGTCACTTCCGCGACGACGACTATTTCTTCATCTGGCAGACCAAGCCCACCGTTATCCTCGGACGCAACCAATTGTTGCAAAACGAGGTGAACGTGGACTACTGCCGCGAGCACGGCGTGTTCATCTCGCGTCGCAAGAGCGGGGGCGGCTGTGTCTACTCCGATGAGGGCAACATCATGTTCTCCTTCATCAACCGTGAGCCGAACGTACAGAAGATGTTTGCCAACTGCATGCATCTCGCCGCCGACGCACTGCATCGCATCGGCGTTCCCGTGACAATCTCGGGGCGCAATGACATTCTGCTCGACGGCAAGAAGGTCTCCGGTGCCGCCTTCTACCGTACCGGTGACCGTAGCATCATGCACAACACACTGCTCGTCAACTCTGACCTCAGCATATTGGAACGCGTTATCACCCCCGACAAAGCCAAACTGCAAAGCAAAGGCGTGCAAAGTGTACGACAGCATGTGGGCAACATCAGCCAATACACGACGATGTCGCTGCCGGAGCTGAAAGCATCCTTCCGTCAGGCGATGTGCGGCGACAAGGCCATCACGATCACTGAGGAGATGATGCCGGAGATCAGAGAACTACAAAAGACCTTTGCCGACAACAACTTCATCTATGGCAAACAGCCGCTTTTCAAACTCACAAAAAAGCACCGCCTCCCGAGCGTAGGTACTATCGAAGCCTGTCTTGAAATTAAGGATAACCGCATCCACGACATTGACCTCTTCGGTGACTACTTTCTCACCGGCGACCTCGACGAGGAGCTCTTGCCACGTCTGCGCGACGTCGCTTTCACACGTGAAGCTGTGGAGAAGGCATTGCAAGGACTTGATTTAGGCAATATCATCCGCGGACTGACCATCGAAGGCCTCCTGCGTGTGCTATTCGGTCGCAAGCCTCACGTGATGAAACCTGAGTGGTTGAAGATAGACCTCAGTTCTGACAAGCAGAGCGAGAACACCTCTGAGATTATCCATAGCAACCGTCTGCACACGATCTGCGAGAGCGGACTTTGTCCCAACCGTGCCGAGTGTTGGCGACTGGGAACTGCCACGCTGATGATTGGCGGCGACATCTGCACACGTCACTGCCGTTTCTGCAACACGCTGAGTGGCCGTCCTCTCCCACTCTGCCCCGATGAGCCGCAACGTGTGGCGGAGTCGGTGAAGGAGATGAACCTGAGATATGTCGTCCTCACCTCGGTAGACCGCGACGACTTGCCAGACATGGGTGCAGAACACTGGCGCCGAACCGTAGAAGCCGTGCGGCAGAAAAGTCAGGCAAAGATAGAAGTGCTCCTGCCCGACTTCCAAGGACGCGATGATCTAATGGACATCGTATTGCAGAGTCATCCCGACGTGGTGGCACACAACATCGAGACGGTGCGACGGCTGACACCGTCAGTGCGCAGCGTAGCCACCTATGATGGCAGTCTCCATGTACTGAAGCATATCCATGACAGCGGGTTCGTCACAAAGAGCGGCCTCATGCTCGGACTGGGAGAGACCGAAGAGGAAGTTCTCCAGACCTTACACGACTTACGCGACTGCGGTGTTGAGCGCGTGACGATCGGGCAATATCTCCAGCCTACAGCCCAGCACCTGGCCGTCGAAGACTATATCACACCAGCGAAATTCCAGTGGTATCACGAGCAGGCCCTGCTGTTAGGCTTCCGTTCTGCCGTCTGTGGCCCACTCGTCCGCTCGTCCTATAAGGCCAGCATCGGGTAAGGCTATAGGCAGCAAAACTATAGTTTTGTCACCCGGCGGTTAGGATGGGCATAAAGCCCACCCCTACATCAAAACCCGCATAACCATTGAATCTCCATAAAACGAAAAAAGGCCCCAGGCCATCAACGGCTTGGGACCCTCTCTCTTGTATATTAACTTCAAATGGAAAAAGTAAACTATTCCTCAGCATCAGCCTCTGCCTCATGAGCGGTGATGAGCTTTTGCTGGATGTCGTTCGGCACAAGCTCGTAGCTGGCAAACTTCGTGGTGAAGCTGGCGCGACCACCAGTCAGTGAACTGAGTGCCACACTATAGTTGGACAGCTCCTTCAAAGGTATCTTGGCACTAAGCTTTTGATAGCCTGCCTCAGCGTCCATACCCATGATGATGGCACGACGGCCTTGCAGGTCGCTCATCACATCACCCATGTAGTCGCTCGGCACGTAGACTTCCAAGTCATAGATCGGCTCAAGAATCTTCGGGCCGGCCTCCTTGAAGGCCATAGAGAAAGCATGACGTGCTGCCAACGTGAAACTGAGCTCGTTGGAGTCGACTGGATGCATCTTTCCATCGTAGACGACTACACGCACGTCGCGCGCATAGCTGCCTGTCAACGGGCCGTGCTCCATGCAGTCCATCACACCCTTGAGGATGGCAGGCATGAAACGCAGGTCGATGGCACCACCGACGACAGAGTTGATGAATACCAGCTTTCCGCCCCATGGCAGGTCGCGCTCTTCCTTCTGCTTGATGTTCATCTTGAACTCCTGACCACCGAAGTTATAGCTCACAGGATCGGGCATTCCCTCAGCATAAGGCTCGACGATGAGATGCACCTCACCGAACTGTCCGGCACCGCCACTCTGTTTCTTATGACGATACTCAGCCTTTGCCTTCTTGGTGATTGTCTCACGATATGGGATCTTCGGCTCTTCAAAGGTCACAGGAATCTTCTCATTGTTCTCCAAGCGCCATTTCAGTGTACGCAGGTGGAACTCTCCCTGACCGTGTACGATGGTCTGCCGCAGTTCCTTGCTCTGCTCCACCACCCATGTCGGGTCTTCCTGGCGCATCTTCAGCAGGGCAGCCATCATCTTCTCCGTATCTTGCGGGGTGTTAGCCTTCACAGCACGGCTGTATTTCGGATTAGGATATTTGATAAAGTCGAAGCGCTCCTCCGTACCCTTGCCGTCGAGCGTGTTGCCAGTCTTCACGTCTTTCAGTTTCACAGTACAGCCGATATCACCGGCATTGAGCTGATCCACGGGGATACGGTTGGCACCGGCACAGACATAGATCTGTCCCATGCGCTCCTTCGAGCCACGGTCGGCATTGAAAAGATCATCGCCTGGCTTGACGCTGCCACTCATGACCTTGAAGTAGGACACCTCGCCGATATGCGGTTCCATACCGCTCTTGAAGAAGTAGAGGCTCTCCGGACCATTGCTGTCTGGCGTCACCTCTTCGCCACGCGTGTTGCGTACCTTCGGCATCTCGCTGACAAACGGCACTACATTTCCGAGGAATTCCATCAGTCGCTGTACACCCATATCCTTATGAGCATCGACACAGAACACGGGGAAGATGTTGCGCGTGACGAGTCCCTTGCGGATGCCCTCGCGCATCTCGTCCTCGGTCAGCGTCTCTGTGTCAAAGAACTTCTCCATGAGCTGGTCGTCGTTCTCTGCAGCGGCCTCGACGAGTACTTTGTGCAATTCCATGGCCTTATCCATTTCCTCAGCAGGAATCTCCTCACGCTTGGGCTCACCACCGTCGGGTCCCCAAGAGAGTTTCTTCATGATGAGTACGTCGATCAGGCTGTGGAAGTTTGGACCCGTCTCCAAAGGATACTGGATCTCCACGCACTTGCCGCCGTAGATGTCCTTCATCTGCTCGATGATATTGTCATAGTCGCACTTGTCTGAATCGAGCTGGTTGATCAGGAAGATGACGGGCTTCTTCAGCTTTTCGGTATAACGGAAATTGTTCTGGGTACCCACCTCGGGACCAAACTGTCCGTTGATGAGGATCACGGCCTGGTCGGTGACATTGAGCGAAGTGATAGCACCGCCGATGAAGTCGTCACTACCCGGGCAGTCGATGATATTGAGTTTCTTGTTGTTCCACTCCACATGGAACACGGTGGGGAAGACGGAGTAACCATATTCAAGCTCTACAGGGAAGTAATCGCTCACAGTGTTCTTCCCTTCCACTGTACCACGCCGCTTGATGACACCGGCTTCATAAAGCATACTCTCGGCAAGGGTGGTCTTGCCGCTTCCCGCACTGCCCAGCAGGGCAATGTTCTTGATTTCTTCTGTCTGATATACTCTCATATCAAAAGGGTTTAAAGTTGTTAGATATACGTTTCGGTCAAGGTAAACAGGACTTGTCCTGCTTATTTGCGGTTAAAGATAGGGAAAAAATCAATAGGTTGCAAATCAAAGTACTATTTGAGGGCTGTTTTTTAAAACTTATTAGTAATTTTGCAGTCGTAAATAACCAATAGAGTATCATGGCGGGACTATATGTTCACATTCCTTTCTGTGCCTCGCGGTGCATCTACTGCGGCTTCTACTCCACGACAATGCTGGAGTTGCGGTCGCGCTATGTTGATGCATTGTGCCGTGAGATCAGCCTGCAAAAGGCCCATCCGCCCATAGAGACGATCTATCTCGGTGGCGGCACGCCCAGCCAGATAAGCCACGACAACCTGCTCCGGCTGTTCACCTATATATATAAGGTGTACCCCGTTGCCGGCGACGCGGAGGTGACCATGGAGTGCAATCCCGACGACATCCGCCCTTCGATGTTCCGCGACCTGCCCATCAATCGGGTGAGCATGGGCGCTCAGACTTTCAACGAGACTCGCCTGCACCTGCTTCACCGCCGCCATACGGCAGAGGAGGTGGACCGCGCCTTCAGCATCCTGCGCGCCGACGGCATCCGCAACATCAGCCTCGACCTGATGTTCGGCTTCCCGGATGAGACGATGGGCGACTGGCAACACGACATCGACCACGCTCTGCGCCTACAGCCCGAGCATATCTCTGCCTATGGACTGATGTACGAAGAGGGTACACCCCTCTACCGTATGTTGGAACAGGGTAAGATCAGCGAGATCGACGAGGAACTGAGCATCAAGATGTACGACACGCTTATCGACCGACTCACGACGGCAGGCTATGAACACTACGAGATCAGCAACTTTGCCAAACAGCCAGACGACGAAAAAATCCAACACCGCCCTTCGTCCTATCGCAGCCGTCACAACAGCAGCTACTGGCATGATATCCCATATATCGGACTCGGCGCGGCGGCCCACAGCTACGACGGTCATTTCCGCCACTGGGCGGTCGCAGATCTCAAACAATATATCACGAGCATCGAGTCCGGCCAGCTGCCCTACACCGAGGAGTCCATCGACGAGAGCACTCACTACGACGACCTCATCACCACGGCCCTGCGCACACGGGAAGGCCTCGACCTCGACAAGCTCTCGCCTCCCTACCGCTCTTACCTCCTCACGCAAGCCCAGCCCTACCTCGACAAGGAGATGCTGGCCATCACCGACCATCACCTCCACCTCACCCGTCAAGGCATCCTGCTGAGCAACACGGTCATGAGCGACCTGATGCACGTGTAGGGGGAGCCTCTCTCCATTCATCATTCATCATTCAACAATGAAACTAAAAGGCTTTGCGGCAGCTCTCTTAGCCGCCGTCTTCTACGGTACCAATCCTTTGGGTACCTTGCAACTCTATGCCGACGGGATGAATCCCTCGTCGGTACTCGTCTACCGGTATGCTTTCGCCACTCTGATGTTTCTCATCTGGATGGCTGCCAAGCGTGAATCGCTGACCATCAAGTGGGGCACAGCCATCCGTCTGGCCATCCTCGGCACGCTCATGTCGATGTCCTCCGCCACGCTCTACCTGAGTTTCCGCTATATGGATGCCGGTGTGGCGAGCACGATTCTCTTTAGCTATCCGATCATGGTGGCCGTGCTGATGGTCGTCTTCTACCACGAGCACATGACATGGAGCACCACGCTATGCATCCTCATGGCTGTCAGCGGCATCGCCCTACTCTATCACGGCAAAGGCGGCGTGACGCTCAGCACGGTCGGCGTGTCACTCGTCATCCTCTCCTCACTGCTCTACGCCTTCTACATCATCGGCGTCAACCAGACCCACACGAAGCTACCACCCGTGAAGTTCACCTTCTGGATCGTCTTCTTCGGGCTCCTTGCCCTGCTCGTCTACACCTTATTTATAGGTGAGCCTCTCGAACCACTGCGAACTCCGTTGGAATGGGCGTCGGCCCTGCAGCTTGCCCTGCTTCCCACCGTGCTAAGCCTTTACTTCATCAACATTGCCATTGAGCATATCGGCAGCACACCGACTGCCATCATGGGAGCCGTAGAACCCGTCACCGCCGTGTGTATCGGCGTGTGCATCTTTGGTGAAAGCTTCACCTTACGCCTGGCCATCGGCATCGTCCTCATCCTCTCCGCCGTCATCCTCCTGGTGCTCTCAAGAGAGAAGAGAACCGCAAAATAGGAAAAAGAGACAAGCATACATTGTATTTATGTTATAAACAGAACAAAAGTTGCCAGTATAGCAGAGAATGCACTGACAACATTTGACCTGCGTCAAGCAATCGACTGACAACTTTTGACCCACGTCAAAATGCGCACTCAAAAAGCGATTTTCCACGCTTTTTCGTTGCGAGTATGGGGAAATGGTCGTAACTTTGCAGTGTCAAAAGATGAAAACAAGATAAAGGTTTAAGATAAACAGGTATCAAGATACAGGATAACATAGGTATCAGTCAGGTATTAAGATACAGGATAACAACAAAAAGATGGGAACCGAGAGGCTCCCGACACGAGAGTTAGTTAACAGATTGTGAAACCTTTTAAGTAAGAAAGGAAAAAAAGATGAAAAAGTTTATGGATAACATTAAGATGACTTTGAAGAAAGTTTGGGAGAATTACTTGGAGTGCATGAACGCTTACGGAGAGGCCCTGATGAAGGGCGGATCCTATGGCTGCGCTTAACCAAGGAGCTTCACAGTAAAAAAAGAGAAGGACTCTCAGGCTTCACATCACCCGTTGATGCGAAGCTATGAGTGAACATAAGATACCCCAAGGGTTCACACTATGAATCCTTGGGGTATTTTCGTTCCCAAGCGTCCTTGTGTATTTTCGTTTCCTGCAGTTCCGTTCGGCAAGTTATAAATCGCCGCTATATCTTTCCCTCCCCTTAGGGAGAGTTAGGGAGGAACTCCTACCCTTTCGCCTTCCTATACATATCCCGCAGCTCTCCTCTCGCCACGCCGATCTCGACCAGCCGGTCGAGATCTCTTCTGGCTTCCTCATATCGGCGCAGAGCGATGAGCAAATCGGCGCGTGCCAGCAGCCAGTCACGGTTGTCGGGCTCCCGGCGCAGAGCCTCGCCATAGTCATAGACCGCCAGCTCCTTCATGTCGCGCTCCTTCTCGATGCCGGCCCGTGCCGCCCAAGCTGTGGCAGAGTCGGGATAAGAAGAGACGAGCAGATTCACGCCATCCATCGCCTCGGTATAGTGATGATCCTTCTGATTGAGCAACGCCAGTCCCAGCCGGGCGTCGAAGTTCCCAGGCACCACGCGCAACACATTCTCATAGTCGAGACGCGCGAAGTTGTACCGCCGCAGCTGTGTGTTGGCATAGGCACGATAGTATCTTGCTGCCAGATGGTCGGGATGATGGCTGATCACCCAGTCGTATTCGTCCTTAGCATATTGCCATTCACCGAGCTGCATATTCCACGCAGCCTTGCGGAGCCTCAAGTCAACTGAGTCGGGATGATAAGACAGCTGTTCCATCGCCAGCTTCAGACTGTCGCGCAGAGCCTTTCGGTCTTCCTGTGCCTGTACCGACAGACCCAGCAGAAGTCCAAGCGCCAAAGCCGCGAATATTCTTTTCTTCATGATATGAAATTGTTTTCGGCAAAGTTAGGGCTTTTTTGTTTTTTTGACTTCAATTCGAAGGCTAATAATGAATAAAAAAGAGAAAAAACAAGTAACTTTGCAATTAAAATACAAAAAGTCCCATCAGGGATCCTCATACGTTAAACGTTTTACAGTAAAAAGATGAAATCGGATATCGAAATTGCACAGTCGACAGTTCTCCGTCCTATCAACGACATCATCGGGCAGCTGGGTATCGACCCGGAGAAGACTGAAGGCTATGGTAAATACATCGCCAAGGTGGACATCAACGCCATCCAGGAAGAAGCCGTGCGCAAGCACCACCTCATCCTCGTAACTGCCATCAGTCCTACCAAAGCCGGCATCGGCAAGACTACGGTCAGCGTGGGCCTAGCACTCGGTATGAACGCCATCGGCAAGAATGCTGTCGTGGCACTGCGTGAGCCTTCGCTCGGTCCCTGCTTCGGGCAGAAAGGCGGTGCTGCCGGTGGCGGTTATGCTCAGGTGCTGCCCATGGACAAGATCAATCTCCACTTCACAGGCGACTTCCATGCGATCACCTCGGCCAACAACATGATCGCCGCACTACTCGACAACTACATCTATCAGCATGCTGCCGACGGCTTCGCGCTGAAAGAGGTACTGTGGAAGCGTGTCCTCGACGTCAACGACCGTGCACTCCGACATATCGTCACCGGACTGGGGCCCCGCACCAACGGCATGATTGCTGAGACAGGCTTCGACATCACGCCGGCCTCCGAGATCATGGCCATCATGTGTTTCGCCACAAGCTTGGAGGATCTCCGCCGTCGCATCGGCAATATCCTGCTCGGCATACAATACGACGGCACACCGTTCTATGTCAAGGACATGGGCGTGGAAGGTGCCATCACCGTGCTGCTCAAGGATGCACTCAACCCCAACCTGGTACAGACGACAGAAGGCACCCCAGCCATGGTGCACTGCGGACCTTTCGCCAACATCGCACACGGCTGCAACTCTGTGGTTGCCACACGCTGCGCGCTGACCTACGGCGACTACGCCATCACGGAAGCCGGCTTCGGTGCTGACTTAGGTGCTGAAAAGTTCTACGACATCAAATGCCGCAAGGCCGGACTACAGCCGGATCTCACCGTGCTCGTGGTGACGCTCAAAGCTCTGAAGATGCACGGCGGCGCCAGCTACGACAAGATCAATGAGAGCAACCTCGACGCAGTGAAGAAGGGTATGTGGAACCTCGACAAGCACGTGGAGAACCTGCGTCGCTTCGGCCAGACGGTCGTCGTAGCCTTCAACCGCTATGCCGACGACTCCTACGAGGAGATGGAGGCTGTGCGCCGCCACTGCGAAGAGGACCTGCACGTGATGTTTGCTGTCAACGACGCTTATGCTGAGGGTGGAAAAGGTGCGGCAGCACTGGCCCGCATGGTTGTCGGTGCTGTGGAGAAGGAGCCTTCCAAACCTTTGCAGTTGCTCTATAAAGACGAAGACAGCGTGGAAGACAAGATCGCAGCCGTAGCCAAAAAGATCTACGGTGCCGGTAAGATCGTCTACGGCAAAAAAGCCAAACAGCAGCTGCAACTGATCGAGCAGTTGGGCATCGGCCGCTATCCGGTCTGCATTGCCAAGACGCAATACAGCTTCTCTACCGACGTAAAAGCCTACGGACCTACCGACGGCTTCACAATGGAGATCGACGACATCGTCATCAACAATGGTGCTGAGATGCTCGTTCCCGTAGCTGGTAGCATGATGCGTATGCCGGGACTGCCCAAAGATCCGCAGGCCAACCACATCGACATCGTCAATGGCAACATCGTGGGTCTGTCGTAATTCTTAGATCCTCTAATTTTTGAACTAAGAATACGTTCTATATAGAAATAGGAGAAGAGCTTGCCTCTTCTCCTATTTTTTGTTTTACTTTCTATTGATGTTCTTGACTACATAGTCACTGACCAGTTCCACCGCACGGTAAATATCCTGCGTGAAACCGTGGTCGAAACCGGGGAGCTCGTCATACTCGCTGCCCTGCCACAGTTTGTGGTAGCGCTCGCCATAGGTATAGGGCACAATACGATCTCCTGTGCCATGGACGATGCATGCCGGACCATGATATCCGGCGGCAGTCTCGTAGATCGGCAAGCGAAACGCCGTGCGCACATAGTTGCCGCCCAGCTTCAGATGACCGCCCATCAGGTTGATCACAGCCGGAGGATCAAGCGGGTCGTAAGCTGTGCCGAAGGTATTGCCGCGGATGGCATCTTCGCGCAACACAGCAGCTGGAGCCAGCAGCGCCACAGCGGCAACGCGCTTCTCGCCGAGCTCACCTGCCGTCATGCTGGCCACCACACCACCTTGGGAATGTCCGATCAACGCCACACGCGTACTGTCGGCCCAGGGCTGCGAACAGACATAGGCGTATACCTTCTTCGCATCCTCTATCTCATTGGGCACCGTCATCTCCTCAAACTTCCCCTCGCTCTCGCCATGACCGTTGAAGTCGAAACGCACCGTCGCAAAGCCCTTACGCAACAGCGAATCGGAGAGCAACGTCATCAGCTCACCGTTTTTGTTGCCACCAAAGCCGTGCATCAGTATCGCCGCCGGCATGCGCCCCTGCACACCTTCCGGACGGCTGACGATAGCGGACAGCAGACCTTTGCTACCCGGAATGGTGAGCTTCTCCTCCACGGCCTTTGCCTTGCTCTCAGGAAAGAGTTCGGTCAGCGTGCGCTCCAGCTTCGACCACAGCACGGTACTCAGCACTACATTACCCTTTGGGTCGATGAGCACCATCGAGGGAATCCACTTCACGCCATAGTTTTTGGAGATCTCGGTATCGTGGAACTTCACGAGTTCACTGACCTGGGTCCAGCGAATGCCATACTTCCGCAGGGCATCCTTCCATTTCTGTGCGTCTGTGTCGAACGACACGCCGACAAACTCCACGCCTTTACCACGGAAGTGGTCATACATCCTAAGCATCTCAGGAATGTCGCGGCGGCAATCGGGACACCACGAAGCCCAGAAGTCAAGCACGACATATTTTCCGCGCAACTTAGAAAGCTTGAAAGTCTTGCCGTCCACGGTTTTCATCTTGAAGTCAGAAGCCTCGCTGCCCGTCTTCACCAAGTCGGTGGCATACTTACTGTCGAAATCCTGAGGCATCATCATCGCTGCGTTATGCCGCGATTCTTGCTGCTGAGCGAAAGCTTGTCGGGAAGTCAATGGTGACAGCATCATCATCAGGGCACACAGCCCCTGGGTGATCATTCTCTTCTTGTTTCTTGTCATTGTCTTTTCGTATGATTGTTAATCTGATTTGTTTTTATTACCCCCATGAACTCATCGCCCGTGATTGTCTCCTTGCGCAGCAAGATCTCGGCGGCAGCATTCATCTCGGACTCATGAGCCTTGATGATGCCGACGGCCTTGTCATGGGCTTGCCGGATGATGTCGCGCACCTCGGTATCGATGTCCTTAGCCGTCTCCTGTGAGCAAGTCAGACTGCTTGCACCGCCAAGATACTTATATCGTTGCTGTTCGAGTTGCATCATGCCGAACGTGTCGCTCATGCCATAAGTGGTGATCATGGCGCGGGCCAGTTGCGTGGCTTTCTCGATGTCGTTGGAAGCACCTGTCGTGCACGTGTGGCACATCACCTCCTCAGCAGCACGGCCTCCGGTGAGCGTGGCAATCTGGTTGAGCATCTCGGCCTTGCTCATCAGGTGCTTCTCTCCGCTGTCGACTTGCATGGTATAGCCCAGTGCACCACTCGTACGCGGCACGATGGTGATCTTTTGCACCGGAGCGGAATGGGTCTGCATGGCGGCCACCATGGCATGACCAAGTTCGTGATAGGATATGATGCGCTTCTCTTCGGGCGAGATGACGGCACCCTTCTTCTGTTCACCGGCAATCACAGTCTCCACACTCTCCTCGATGTCGTCGGTCTCCACCTCGTTCTTTCCGAGTCTCACGGCCCGCAGGGCAGCCTCGTTGACGATGTTGGCGATGTCGGCGCCACTGGATCCGGCAGTAGCGCGGCCCACTACATCCAGGTCGATGTCTCCGTGTTTCACATTCTTCAGATGTACTTTGAAGATGGCTTTGCGCCCCTCCAGATCGGGCAACTCCATGATGATGCGGCGGTCGAAACGTCCCGGACGCAATAGAGCCTTGTCCAAGCTCTCCGGCCGGTTGGTAGCGGCGAGGATCACCACGCCTTTGGTGGCATCGAAACCGTCCATCTCGGTGAGCAGCTGGTTGAGCGTCTGTTCACGTTCGTCGTTGCCCATGGCCTGGTCACGGCTCTTGCCGATGGCGTCGATCTCATCGATGAAGATGATACACGGTGCTTTCTGCGCGGCCTGACGGAACAGGTCACGCACCTTGGCAGCACCCATCCCGACGAACATCTGTACGAACTCGGAACCGGAAATCGAGAAGAAAGGCACGTGAGCCTCACCGGCCACAGCTCGTGCAACCAACGTCTTACCCGTTCCAGGAGGTCCGACGAGCAGCGCGCCCTTAGGCAGACGGGCTCCTAAAGCCGTATATTTCCGTGGATTGTGCAGGAAGTCGACGAGTTCCTTGAGCGTAGCCTTGGCCTCGTCCTGCCCGGCAACATCAGCGAAGCGCGTCTTCACGTCGCTCTCGGCATAGACTTTTGCGCCGGAGTTTCCCAAGGAAAGGAAGCCGCCGTTGGTGCCCTTCATCATCTTATTGGCACCCGCACGCCAGATCCAATAGAAGATCAGACCCGGCAGAATCCACCAAAGGAAGAAGTCGACAATGGGGGAGTTCTTTTGTGGCAGTTGCTTGGTGAAGACGATATGCCCGCCCTTGGCCGGACTCTTCGCCTTGAGCAAACGGTCGACCAACTGTGGATCGTTGACCTCTGTAGTACGGAAATACTGGTCGCCCTTCTTTCCGGCCACTTCATAATAAATGCTGCCTTCCTTGATGTTGACACTCTTGACGGTACCTTTATCCACAGCTGCGATAAAGGTATTGTAGTCAGCATCCTTCACTGGTTGGCTTCCAACATAGGGGAAAAGGAGACTGTTGAGTAAAACCAAAACCAACAGTCCCACAAAGATACCACTCCAACCGATATAGGGTTGGGGATTATTGTTATTGTTCGACTTATTCTGCTTCATTGCATAACGAACTTTGTTTCTACTCCACCATCAGCAAAGTATATGCCAAACAGGCTGTTAGCTTTTCTTCAAGTTTTTCTCTATCAACGTTTTCTCCATAGCCTGCCGCCCATAGGCGATGATCTCTTCAGCTCTGGTGAAGTCGAAGAGACCGAAGGCATCCATCGGGACGTCGGCAAGGATATCGGGGGGCGTCAGCCGTTCAGCCATCACCGTGTTGTTCTGAACAGACAGACAAGCCACCCGCACAGCCATATTGACATAATTGCTTGACAATCCTGACTTCATGGCGGGTATCCACCGCATCCAGAAACTGCTGTTCTCATGCATCGTCGCCGGTACCGCATTGCTCAGCGGATGCTCATCGGGCGCACTCGCGTTGACGGCAACAAGCAGATCACCTTTCTTTCTGCTCACTACGTCCAGGGGCAGCGTATCGTGCACACTGCCGTCGACATAGAGCGCACCTTCAATCTCCACAGGTTTGAAAAAACAAGGAATGGACACCGAGGCACGAATAGCTTGCGCCAACTCTCCCTCGCGGAACACATGAGCTTTCCCACTGATGACGTCCGAGGCTACACAGGCAAAGGGTATCGAAAGTTCCTCGATACACACCTCTCCCACGAGCTGACGCAATTCTTTGAGCAGACGCTCACCACTGGCCAGATGATCCAAACCTGGTGAGACATCCATCATCTTCAGCATCTGCATCTTGGTCAAGCGGTGCGCGATAGCCTTGAGTTCCTCCATCTTCCCCGCGGCGAAGAGTCCTCCGACCAGCGCGCCCATCGATGTTCCCGCCACTGACGTGATATGATAGCCATGCGCCAGCAAGGCCTCTATAGCTCCGATATGGGCAAAACCACGCGCACCGCCACCGCCGAGCACGAGGGCTACATCCATGGAAGGCTTCTTGAAGCGTTGAAAGAAAGAATGGAATGTTTCGAGAATGTTCATATGCCAAAGGTAAACAGAACTGATATGCTCTATATAAACAAGATGTAGAAACAAAGAATCCTTCCCCGTGAGGAAGGATTTTTGATGAGCCTCTTGTCGGATTCGAACCAACGACCCCGAGATTACAAATCACGTGCTCTGGCCAACTGAGCTAAAGAGGCAGGTGGGCAAGCGGTTCTTATCGCGTCGCTACAACCAAGTACCCTTGCTACGTTCCCGTCCTGGGGGATTCCAAGGGAGCTGACCGTAAGAGACTTGCCCATGTCAATCGCATCCGCTTTCACAAATGCGGCCACAAAGTTACGTTTTTTCCGTCAAACTATGAAGCCTATCCGCGAAAAACTGCCGATATTTAATATTTCTTAACAAGCAGTAAATATCTTCCACAAGCTATAAAGTTTCCTTTGTCCCATCACCATCGCTCCGTCACCATCGTTCCGTCACCATCGTTCCGTTCGGCGAGTTATAACTCGCCGCAAGCCTCTCCCCCTAATACCTCCTCAACACCAACTTCATCTTCACAGGCAGCTCGAGGAAAAAGCAGGAGCGAATTTCCTTTGGAGCAAGATGGTAGAACATACGGTAGCGACAAAGTTTACCCTTCAGCGCCTCCAAATTATACCGCCATCCAGACCGCACCTTGCTCTTTACAGCATAAAATCCAAAATTTCCGCCCTCGAAGACGACCTTCATAATAGGAGCGACATAGCGATGATCTTGTGCTTTCAAAGAAAAGGGCAGGTATGCTTCGTCCAAGTCCAACATATCCACACACACAGCACAAACAGCCTGAAAGCCCTTATAAAAATCAAATGCCTGGAGCAAGGACTGAAGCCGCAAACGTTCAGCATCACTCCACTCGTGTTGATACAACAGATAAGCTATATCACAGAACTGCCGGAGGCCTACGCCCAGTTCCGTCAGATGATGGAAGAGATGAAGAAATGTATAGAAGAGATTATCTACATATGGCAACCCCGGCACCTGCTTATCAACGACAGTATAGCTCTGCAGCTGATGCATATCCTCTGCCAGCAAGCACTCCAATTTGTCACGGTTGCCTGAATTGTAGAATTTCAACAGCGTATAATGCATTTCAAAGGCCACGCCATCTTTAGTGAAAGCAATATGCTGCTCTTCATCGCTGTCTCCCTCATCATAATCGACCTTCCACTCATCAGCAATGAGTTGACGGGCATGATCGAAATGCGAGGGCGGCACATAAAAGTCGACATCACCAGACATCCGGCATTCAGGATGCAGATAACTGGTACCTACCAACTGTCCTTTCACCACAAAGAAAGGAATTCCGTGGTCATTAAGCAACTCAGCCAGGCAATGCAGCCCATGCGTCACCTTTCTGTTGCTCTCATCCACCCTTCCCAGGGTCATCAACAGAAAGGCTGCATCGTATTTGTTGAGCTTCACCCCACTGTCCAGGAAAGCCTTGCACACAAGGCCAACACACGCTTGTTTAGAAGCTATCTCACAGATCTGCTGAAACTGCTCCGATGGCAGTTCTTCTATCGGCAATGCTTTGTCCCATAACGCCAAACGAAGCACAGTGATCAGTTTCTTCTCCACAGATCTCATACAAGGAAAACTATTTATTGTCTAATACGCTGTACACGCTGTTGTTCGACACAAACTCCGGCACGATCTCCTTCATCTTCTTGACGATCGCCATCGGATCATAGGAGTTAGCGATCTTGACCAGGTCCTCGATATCGTGTCCCACCTGTGCATAGTCGTACTCCCGCACCTTGGCAATGCGTATCTTGGGATGGAAAGAGGGCAGTGTATTCTCCGTGTTGGACAACACCTCCTCATAGAGTTTCTCACCAGCCCTCAGACCCACGTACTCGATTTTCACGTCTTTGTGTCCCGACAGCATGATCATACGCTTGGCCAGGTCGGCGATGCGCACCGGCTTGCCCATGTCGAAGACAAAGATCTCACCGCCACGCCCATGCGTACCAGCCTCCAACACAAGCTTACAGGCCTCGGGGATGAGCATGAAGAAGCGGATGATGCGCGGATCTGTCACCGTGATAGGACCTCCCTGGGCGATCTGCTTGCGGAACAAAGGAATCACACTGCCATTGCTGCCGAGCACATTGCCGAAGCGGGTGGTCACGAACTGGGTGATGGCCGTCTCGCCATTCTCTTGCTTCACATTTCCCTCAGCGACAGCACGGTTGAGACTCTGGCAATAGATTTCGCAGATGCGCTTCGAGCATCCCATGACATTCGTGGGATTTACCGCCTTGTCGGTAGAGATCATCACCATCTTACTCACACCATATTTCACACAGAGGTCAGCGATGACCTTCGTACCCTTGATATTGTTCTGTACGCTCTCTGCCGGGTTGTCCTCCATCATCGGCACGTGCTTGTAGGCAGCGGCATGGAAGACATACTGCGGACGGTACTTACGGAAGATGGCCTCCATGCGTCCCTCCTTGGTGATACTCGTCACGATGGTCTCCGCCGGCACGTCAGGATAATCGAAGTGCATCATCAGCCGGATATCGTGCTGTGGCGTCTCGGCCTGGTCGATGAGCACGAGGTTCTTGGGATGATAAACGGCAATCTGACGCACCATCTCCGAACCGATACTTCCAGCCGAACCGGTGATGAGGATCACCTTATCCTTCAGCATAGCACCGATGGCCTGCATGTCTACTGTAATCGGGTCACGGGGCAACAGATCCTCAACGTTCACCTCCTTCAAGGCGTCGGTAGAACCTTGGCTGCTGTTCTTCACGAAGCGTTGGGCAGGCTCCTCCATATAGATATGTACACCATGACCAATGAGCAGATCCTGCAACTGCGTGTCGTTGCGGAAGCGCTCCACCTGCAGCGGAGAGACGAGCACGGCCTTGATATGCTGTGCCTCGATGATCGCACCCAGCCTTTCGTCAGCCGGATAGACGCTTACGCCCATCAGCCGGTGCTTGTTGTACTTCTTGTCATGCGAGATAAACCCCTTGAGCAGGAAACGTGCAGGTTTCTCATTGCGGATGGCCTTAGCCAGAGCGGCACCACCGTCGCGTATGCCATAGATGAATGTGCGCTGACCGGTATCCGAGGCAAAGACGACATCATAGACCGTCTTGACCAGCACCCGGAAAATCATCATACCGATCGTCGCCACCACATACATGGCGACGATCTGACGTCCCTCCAATCTGACGAACTGCAGCTGCCAGTTGTACACGACATAATGCATCACCTCCGCAATGAAGAGCGACACACCCTGCGCCATCGCCACGTGCATCAGATCGACAAACGATGAGTAGCGAATAATGCCGGAGTAAGTACGGAAAATACGGAAGCCAATCAGGTTGAAGACCATATACATGAGTATCGTCTTCGACAGTAAGAGGATATTGCCCAACGTCACAGCCCCACGATAGTAGAGCCAGAACACAAAGATCCCGGAAAAATAGCATATCAGGCAGTCGATCAGGAGCACCATCCAATAGGGCAATGCGCGCCGCGTGAAGTACCAGGAGGCAATTTTAGAAAGCAGTCGAAATTTCATCGTATTACTTTGTAGTTGAACATCAGCTTCATCTTAAAATCAGAAGCCCCATTATTCTACAGCCTCCTTAATTGCTGCTATCAGCCGATCGATGTCCTCATCTGTTACCAGCGGTCCACTGGGCAGGCACAGTCCTGTCTCGAAAAGTGACTCACTCACACCATTGACATAGGCTGGCACTTTCTGATAGACCGGTTGCTTATGCATCGGCTTCCACAATGGACGGCTTTCAAAGCCCATACCGTCGAGCCACACGCGTAAGGCTTCCACATTGTCGTTGGGCTGACAGTCAGTACGGGCAGAACTTGCCTGATGGATGACACCGGCAGCACCGCCGACAGCCCCTTTCACCGTGGCCTGATACCCCTTGTCCTGCCCTTTGATGCGCACCTGCGGGTCGATGGTGACGGTATTGAGCCAATAGTTGCTCTGGCTGTCCGCACTCTGCTCCTCATGGAAAGTGAAGCCATCGATAGCCTTAAACGCCTCGGCATAGCGATGTGCGAGATGACGGTGCCAGGCGACATGCTCGTCAAGCACGGTGAGCTGTCCACGGCCGATACCCGCGCAGACATTACTCAACCGATAGTTGTATCCGATTTTCTCATGCTGATAATAGGGATAGCCCTCGCGAGCCTGTGTGGCGTAGAACATCACGCGATCACGCGTCTCAGCATCAGGACAGATAAGTGCACCACCACCGGAGGTAGTGATCATCTTATTGCCATTGAAGCTCAGCACGCCAAATTGTCCGAACGTACCGCAGACGCGACCTTTATAGCGTGAACCCAGTCCCTCAGCAGCATCCTCTATCAAAGGAATATCGTATTTATCAGCCACGGCCTTAATCTCGTCTATCTTCGCCGGCATACCGTAGAGATAGACCACAATGATAGCCTTGGGGCGCTTTCCCGTCTTGCTGATGCGGTCTTGTATTGCCGTCTCAAGCAGCTGGGGATCCATGTTCCATGTCTCCGGTTCTGAATCTACGAAGACGGGAGTGGCTCCCTGATAACAGACGGGATGGGAAGAAGCACAGAACGTAAAACTCTGACAGATGACCTCATCGCCGGAACCAACGCCCAACGCCACCAAGGCCAAATGTACGGCAGAGGTTCCCGAGGCCAGCGCCACGACCTGCTTGTCCTGAAGGTCGTCGTAGCCTGCGTCCCACAGTGCATCGGGATCGCTCTCATGTGCCTCTATGCATTGAGGATAAGCTTCTTTCAGCCAGTTGGGAGCCACATAGCGTGATGTGGAAAAACGTTTGAGCTCTGCCTCAAAAGCATTCACATTAGGCCCTAAAGGCACCACCCAATTGCTATCAAATGCTTCCTGAATATATTTCATCTCATTGCCGCTCATATGAGCAAGACAGAGCAGCACTCGCTTGTTAGTCATTGACATGATATAAATTTCGTTTTAATATCTTCGACAAAGTTACGAATTTCTATCGAATTGACAAAAAATTGACTTCTTCTATTCATCAAATTTTCTCACCGGCATACATGATATTACGTCCCAAGACAGTAGCGAATATCATCTGTAAGTCTGATATGAAATTGTGGTGATAATAATAATAGAGGTTAAGTCGTACCTTGTCAGGGTAGATGACCTCATCGTTGTATTTTTTCGGATCGGGCACCATTGCTAATAGTTCTTCTTCATTACGGTACTTCAGGCTGGCGGGACCGGTGATACCTGGTTTCAACTTCAGCACGAGACGATCCTCCCCTTGCAGGCGGTCGGCATATCCGGGAACGTCGGGACGGGGTCCCACAAAGCTCATATCACCGCACAGCACATTCCACAGCTCAGGGAGCTCGTCGAGCTTATAGCGCCGTAACTTCTCGCCCAAGGGCGTGATGCGGCTTTGCTCAGCAGCGGCCACCGATGTGGCTGTGGAGGAGTCTCGACTGACCGTAGAGGCCTGTGTGCTGACACTCATCGACCGGAACTTATACACGGTAAACAACCGGCCTCCCTGCCCTACCCTGCGCTGACAAAAGAGCACAGGGCCCGGCATCTTATGCTTGATAAGCAAAGCAACGATCAAAAGCACAGGACTAAGCACGATGAGTCCTACTAACGCAGCCAAGCGGTCAAAAATCCATTTCATCATTATTTTTTATTGGGTAACACCTCTATATACAGATCATGGTCAGGCAAATGCTTCACAACACGTATATCACTGGCTGCCTGTGCCGACTTGAGCGACGCTATATTCTCTGTCGACACCGTCTCAAAAATGTGCATACCCAAGCCGAAGCCGATACTGTTCATCACACGGTTCATCAACGTACCGATACCCTTTCCACGCCAGTCAATGTCTACCATCCTGCCCCGGAAACACTTACCCCAGAAGAAACTCCGGAGAAAGAAATAACCGACGATAGTGTCGCCTTCCTCCAATATATAGGCAAGGAAAGCACGATTTCTTTTCAGTCTTTCAATGCTCTGTCTGTCGAAACCATGAGGATGGAAGAAACAGAATGCTTCTTCGGGCTGACGGCCAAAGAAAGCTACGACAGCATCAGTAGGGCAATCTCGTAACGATACTATTTTATAGGGAATAGCTTCATCACAACGACGGACGATTTCCTCACTCTTACTGCCATAACGAAGAGCAAAGAACCATCCGTTGACAGTACTGATGCTATTCCAAAGCCAAGGAAAATCATCGCGTAAGATATGAGCTAATTGGTAAAGCATAATTTTATATTCTTTGTATCTCCAAAGATATTTGTGACTATACTTGCAGTATTGACCCTAAGCAACTGTTTGTCAGTCCTTCAATTCATTATAGAACGCTAACAGGGCGTTCCACACATCCCTCTGCTCATATCTCTCCTTTATCATCCTGCGGGCGTTGCGACTCATACGGCTGACCTCGGCGGGTTGGAGGATAAACCACTCCATCGTCTCGGTCAGAGCGGGGGTGATGTCGTGGACGTGGCGGCCGTGGCCATCGAGCGGAGCCTCAATGATCTTTCCGTTCAGACCGTCGCGGATAATCTCGTTGGAGCCATTGATGTCGGTAACAATACATGGCAGATCCATGGCTCCTGCCTCCATCGGCACATTGGGAAATCCCTCGCGGTAGCTCGGGAAAATCAGTGCGTCAGCAGCCATGAGGAACGGGCGCACGTCGGTCTGGCTGCCCACGTATTTCACGTTCTTACTGTTGAGGAAGTAGTCGTGAACATCATCAGCGATGGCATCGCCCTTCTCCATCGTTCCCACGAGGAGCAGCCGCACATTGGGATGCCTGTCGCTGAGTGTCTTCATAGCCCGCGACAACTCCGTCATGCCCTTGTCGGTGACGATACGTCCGATGAAGATAAACACGAAGTCGTCGTCGGTGAATCCCAATTGCCTGCGCACCGTCTGCCGGTATTCCGCCATGTCGTTATCGGTGACGGTGTCAGGACTCATATGCAAGTTGTCGGCAACGGTCTGACGGCGCGACAGATGCTTTGTATCCTTGCCGTTGATGTTGCCGTAGTGTATGACCTTCAGCGGTTTGCCGGTGATATGGTCGGTTTGGAGGGTGTGCAGAACGCCCTGTCCCTCGGGAATGACATTGGTGGCAAACGAACAGGTTATCCGTTCCATGGTCTTCAGAACGGTTCTCAACAGTCCGTGGGCACCCTGGTAGCGCAGTCCCGTCACGAGGTACACCCTCCTCGGCACGCGTGCTGCCCAAGCAGCAATCATTGAGAGCAGTGAGCCTTTCGGCGTGTTGGAGTGTACCATCCACGGTCTCTCCTTACGGAAGAACTTATATAATATGTATAGGGCCTTGACGTCCTTTCTTAGTGAGATTTCTCGCTCCATGGGCACATCAATGCAGCGTATTCCTTCCCGCTGCCTGACGGTGTCCAGCTCTCCCGTATCCTTGGCTACACCTATCACGTCATAGTATTGGTTCAGGAACTTCAGCTGTCCCTCAAGCAATCCATTGAGGGATATGTCGTGAGTGGTGACACGTATTAACTTCTTCTTATCCAATATCTTAAGAATTTAAATGTCGGCTTATGAGCTTAGTGTATGTCTTGTAGTACTTTTCTGCCGTTTCCTTGATGTCGTACACCCTCGCCCTTTGGTAGCATCTGTCGGCTACGGACTGATAATATGCTTGGTCATCGGTCAACTGCTGTATTTCTTTCGCCAATGCCCCGGCGTCGCCTTCGGGGAACAGCAGACCATAGTCCTTCGTAACCTCCCGCAGTCCGTTCACGTCGGAGGCGATGAATGGCTTCCCAGCTGCCATGCCCTCGATATTCGACAGCGACAGTCCCTCCCAGTGGCTCGACATGCATACCACGTCACTGCTCTTCAGTATTCGCGGCACATCCTGCCGCGATCCCCAGAACGTCACGCGGTCTCCCACTCCCTGTTGCTCCGCCAAGGCCTTCACCTCATCCATGCGCTCACCATCACCGACAAGCCAGGCGACATAGTTCTTCGGCAGCAGCGCAAGAGCCCTTACCAACGTGTCCTGGTCTTTAGCTTCACGGAACCCGGCCACCATCGTCGTGACGAAGGTACCATCACGATGTGCGTCCGGCAAAGGCTCAGCATCGTGGAAAGCCTCTACATCCACGCCATTGTTCACCGTAGAAATATGATCGTAGCGTGCCGACCCCGGCTTGAGCCAGTCGCCACCCATATACTCCCGCAACTTCTCCTCTGCAATCTTCGATATACAGATCACATGTTCATAACGGCCATACATCCAGCTCTCTATCGGTGCGTACCACTTCCAGTTGCGTTTTCGGTTAGACGTGGTATGCTCCGTGGTGAACAGTCGGGTATGGCAGCACAGCGAGGTGATCGCCACGAAGAGCTGCGGTGAGGAGTTATGCGTGTGTACGATGTCATACCTCTGCATGATTGGGATGAGCTTCAAGATAAACAGCGGGTTATAGACGCCATGACCCAACTTCCAAATCCTGATGCCCGGGTTCTCGTTGCGCAACCGCTGCATGAGTGGGGTCTCGCGTCCGTCAAACACGCACACATCCACCTCATTCCCTAATGATCTCAGCCTTGGTACGAGGTTCACCACCAGCGTCTCAGCACCTCCCGACAGCAAATTTGTTATCACCTGAAGAATCTTCATAATCGTCTAATAAATTTTCGACTTGTTCATTATCAGCAAATAAATCCAACTGATTTTAAGTTCCGCGGCATAGGTCTGCCCACGTTTTTATTGATCCACGAATCGACACAAATCTCCACGAATATCTATCGCCCCGCATTCGTGTAGATTCGTGAAGATTCGTGGATAAATCTCTCACAAATAAATTTATGACTAATTCGTGGTTAATTCCTGGCCATTCGTGTGAATATGAAAGATCCGCACGAAGCGAGTCTTACTACGTTTCCTTTCAGTGTTTTACTTGCGTTTTCCATTACAAACACCGAGGTTGATGCATTTGAAGGATTTGTGTCATCCAAAGGCAATGTCAAGGATTCTTTTGACCACGACCTCTGGTGCCAACCACTTCTCGTAATATTCGCGGGCACCTCTTTCCAATCGATGCCTATAAGCTTCGTCGGTAGTGATTTTCACAACCGCATCGTATATCTCTTCTTCTGTCTTCACAAAGTGTACATTCTTCCCGTGCACCAGCCCATCTCCGGGCATCACACGGTTGAGCGGCGTAGAGATGATCGCCTTGCCCATACAGAGATATTCGCCTAACTTCCATCCGAGACAACCACAGACCGAAGGAGTGTTGAAGACCAACACACTTTCTTTGGTCTTCTGAATGTAGTCATCCATAGACAAGCGCTTATCATAAATAAAATCTCTGTAGATCTCCTTGTATTTAGGATAGTCTGGCATCTCACGTAGAGGAGCCTGACCATTGACATAAAACAGTCCACCTTCGATCTTCAGCCCCGCACATTGACACGCTTTCAGGAATCCTCCACGGAATCGGTTAGTATCTGAAGCCGCAAAATCGTTATACCAAAGCGTAGAGGCATGAAAGATATAATCGGGTCTCACCTTGCACGGCCGCTCATACACATCCAGACTTCGACGGCGAATATAAGGATAGAGGTAGCTCTGAAGGTATAACCGCCATGATACAGAGCTCTCAGCCTTACCCTTCAGCCAACATTTCAACGCCAGCCATGCCATCCCCAACGCATTCCTATTGCGAAGACCGAAGTTGGGACCTAAAGCCACCATCTTGGGATAGTCCGCCAAATGATACTCATTCTGGCTATCTTCTTGGATATTCACCTTGCCATAGACATCCGCCCAGTCATATTTATCCTGCTCAAAGGGATCCACATCCTTGATATCAAGATAGATTTTCTTTCTGACACCTTCTTCATTGTCTGCTATGAATTGCAAACCACATCCAAACTGATCTTTGTTCTCGCATGACAGATCCTTAAATGGTGCCGCGCTATAGCTGATGTTGTTGCGGCCAAAAAGCCTGTACAGTCCCAAACGATAGAAAGACGAGTAGCGGTATTCCACACGTGGGTCAATGATAATCTTCATTTTTAAATAGCTCCTCTCAATTTTAGTAGGGCAAGGATGTCAGCAGCACTGACACCATCTTGGCATAATTGCTGTCAGAGGCCACAGCCACATGCAAATGCTTATTTTCCATATACTGTTCTCTTGTCTTTCAAGTGCAACATCCATCCTAATGGACGGACTATATTCATCCATCTTTTTAATTTGGGTAAATCTGAAGATGGCACCGAAGAGTGCTCCGGACTGTAGCAATACCTGAAACGCCAATAGTTGATTGCATTCCTCAACTTATAGATAAATGGTATCTTTCGCAACGCCAACTCTTGATAAGTCATCATACTGGCCACTGGGCTCTGCATCCTAATACGTATGATATTGTCGGTCAAGCCGCCTTTAAGATAATCCCGATAGTAGATAGTCTCCGGAAAGAACCTTACCTTTCTATTGCGAGTGAGCCTGTTCCATTCAAGCACTTCTGGGCAAAAGTATTCTCCTGGTATTTCTGGGAAAGGACACTGTTGCATCATCGATGTCTTATAGGCCTCCGCAAGATCTCCTTTAGCCTTATATTTGTACATCATCTCTACAGTCATTGCATCAATGATCGTCTGAACGCCTAAGCTTACCGCCATGCCGTCACGATGTGTGATAAGCCCCCCCACGCCGACAAAGCTATTATCATCTTTTATTTGGCTATAATATTTCTCCAACGTCTCCAAAGCATTAGGAGGAAGGCTGTCGTCAGAATCCACTATAAAAAACAACTCACCCTTTGCCTCGCGCAAGCCCATATTAATGGCTGTATGCTTACCTCCATTAGACTTGTGGAAATATCTCATCCCAAAAGGATGATCTTGACGAGCACTCAACTCCTGAAGCACATCAATTGTATGATCGGTGCTGCCGTCATCCACCACCATCCATTCAAAGTTGTGACATGATTGTGCTACCAGACTCTGATACAGGTCCAGAAGCAAATTCCCACGATTATATGCTGGAGTAAATACAGTGATCAACATAAGACAACCATTTATTACATATTACTGCCGTGGGAAAATTGCCAAATCAAAGGCCTTACGATAGAATTTATCGTGGGTATATCCCGTGTCATATTCATAATGTTCATAAATAGATCCATCACCACTCGGCTCACCACTGGTTAAGAATGTTTTATATGGCACATTCATACTTTTCCATGAGTAGGTCAATCTAAGCCACAAGGCGAAACAGACAAATATGACACAAGGACGCAACCACACTTGGGCATGTCTACGATTAGCCAACACTGTGAACACATAGATGATAAAGAACATATAGAACCAGCTCATTCGACCTCCCTGACCAAAACGCATAAAGAAAAGTAGGAAGCCGCAAAAGGCTATTGATCCATTGAGCATAGTAAGTGTTTTTTTATCGGATGGAAAATATTGATAGTTTTTGAAGAACACCCACACAAACATAACAACCTCTATGACATATTCCACTCTGAACCCCTGCATCTGATCTACATAACCTTTTCCGGAACTTCCTATAGAGGCTACTATTGACAGAGGTAAAGATGTTAATCCGATGAGCAAGCAAAACAACAAGAAACAAGTAATCTGAGACTTACTAAATTTCTTGAAAGGTATAAAATACATCGGGAAGAACACAATGGACGAGCTATGGAAAGAATAAGCTAACAAAGCAATACCAAAGAATTGCCATGGTTTCCGCTTCCAAATATATTTAATGCTATTCCATGCGATACCACATGCGAGGATCTGCCGCAGATAGGTCATCGTGAAATAATAGAACAAACCCGTAAAGAGTATCATGCCTAGCGGATAATCTACTATATACTTTTTAAATGCATTATAGTACAA
>R21__coassemble_555_pt1 | contig 30205 bp, 28 predicted proteins | sample R21__metabat2_high_PE_018 | metagenome-assembled genome bin R21
TGCTAATTTGTTTTTGCACCACTAAGTTAAGTGATTTTTTTGACATGGCCAAATCATGAGCAACTTTTTGTTGCTCAAGACGTTATAAGATATTAGAGACTATTGTGGTGCGGATATTAGGGTAAAGAGTTTCAAGACTTGGCTGACTGGTGTTTGTACACCATTTTGAAATGGTCGCTTCATCTTTCTTTAACTCTCGTGCTAACCATCGGTTGGTGTGCTTCGTCTCTGCCCAAACCCCTTTATACGGTTCATATTCTTGCTCATCTTGCTATGATTTAGATTGTTTGTCCGCAAAGTTATACAATTAAACCCGAAAATCGGTTGAAAACGGCAAAAAGTTTGGCATTTTAAGCAAAAAAACGGAAGAGGAACATTTTCTTGACACGCAATATGGCTCGAATGAGAGGCCTTAGTAAATTCCTCGATATGTTTCGGCAATGACTTCTCTACTTGATTGGGGGCGATATTGACTTTAGTTAGCAGTCATTTCACCCATTTACACTGTCTTTGCAGCAAACTTCCCGGCAAGCTGACTGAGGATACTTGCCGCTATGTCTAACTTGTTTGTAGTTATTCCTAACATGAGAGCGTGTTATCTTTCTCCCAATCCTCTCCTGCTTGCCTCTTTCTCCCCCGGCATCTTCTTGTAGACAAAGGAATCGCCGGTGGGGAAATAAGAGGCAAAGACGGTGGCAAGGAAAGCAGAGATATCCTTGCGACTCTTGCCGATATAGAAGAAGGCCTGACTTCCATCTTGCATTAAGCTGGCTTGACTGTATAGCGGGTTAACTGCAATAGGTATCTTGGGATCGTTGATTTGATTGCGCTCGGCGAAAGCTATGGCGCAGGCGTTGATGGCATCCTGTTCCTCTTTGGTAAAAACAGATATTCGCTTGGCAAACCATTCGAGGCTATCTTCTACCTTTTGCAGTTTATCTTCATTGACAGACTGTACCATTGCCGTGGCGCGTTCATGCTCCAGTTGTTCGACGGTTTGTTCCAGCGTGTCTACTTTCTTTTTTACGGCTTGGTATTTAATCATGAAGGCCATAATAAAGCAGAAGCAGCAGACGGCGTTGACGAAAACAAGTACACCACGATATCGCATCTCCGCTGGAAAGTTATTCAGCCCGGCAATATAACGATCCATCAGCGGTACGGCGATAAAGGATACCACAGCTCCGGCATACAGTATTCTTATTTTAGCCTTCTCACTTATGGGTGACAAGCTCACAAAAAGTGCAAGCAGGAGTGACACGGCACAAAAACACATAGCTAATAATGCTGTTCCCATGTTATCCATTGTTTTTGTTGATCAAGTTCACTACAACCTTTACCATGACATCCTTTTCTTGTGTTCGGCTTTCGGCTATCATGAGCGTGAGGGCGACGAGGGTGCTGTCGGCGATGCGTTTGGTGCCATCCTCACGGTAGAGAATGCCGTTGTTGTTCATAAACCAAAGGAAGAGTGTAGCTGCAATGCGTTTGTTACCGTCACTGAAGGAATGGTTCTTGGTGACGAGATAGAGTAGCATGGCTGCTTTTTCTTCTACACTGGGATAGAGGTCCACACCGTCGAAGGTCTGATAGATCTGCCCGATGGAGCTCTTGAAAGAGTCGTCCTTCTCGTTGCCGAAGAGAGGGGAGTAACCAAACTTCTTTTTCAGCACATTGATTTCCTTCATAGCGTTCTCGTAGGTGGCATGAAAGGTCTCCTTGCTGGTGGTCTTGCTGATGCTCAACCGCTGATAGTCGTAGTCGTCGAGGGTGTCGAGCGCATAGGTGTAGTCGACGACTACCTTGAAGAGTGCATTGCTCTCGTCAGTCGTTGGCACAGGCTGCTGTTGCAGGGTGCGTCCAAGCACCTGCACCAGTTGCCGGAGCTCAGAGATCTGCTGCTTGCGAATGCGCTCGTTCACGGCATACCCCTTGATGAGGTATTGCTTCAGCACGCTGTTTGCCCATTGGCGGAAGCGGACACCCCTAATAGAGTTCACTCTATATCCTACAGATATTATCATATCGAGGTTATAATAAGGAATAGATCTGCTTACAGTACGGTTTCCTTCGATACGAACTTGTGCATTTTTTGCACAGGTTGCTTCTTCCTCCAATTCTCCGCTTTTATAGATATTGCGGATATGTCGGTTGATAACAGTTCTATCCGTCTGGAAGAGTTCACTCATTTGAGTTTGTGTCAGCCACACGGTTTCTCCTTCCAGCTTGACATCAAGCTGGGTCTTGCCATCCTCGCTTTGATAAATGACGATCTCGTTGTTCAGGTCGATCTGCTTCATCGCTTTAGTGGGTTATAGTAAACTATTGGTTGCAAAGATAATACATTTATTGCTAAGATCACAAGGCAGCGAAGGAAAATATGCTGGCAGTATGCTGTCAGCCTCACAAGAATGATGCGCTCCAAAAGCAGAAAAGTACGATTTTATTTTGTGTTTCACTCGATTTATACTACCTTTGCCAGCGTTGAGTATATGTTTGCTTATGGATGCTTATTTCAGAATTTGCAGCACATTAGCAACATCGACAGGCAGATGTATGTGAATAGTTATCAGACCATTTCGAGGAGGTGAAGTAACCGTCGTCACTCAGCAATAGCCAAATAATCTGTTGATAATCAGTAAGGTGTCTTCTTGAAAAAGCTAAGTGATGCTTTGACAAAGTAGACCTATATAAATAGAAATCCCACGCAACCATAGTGGTTACGTGGGATTTTTCGTATCTATAATGTTTGCCACACAGCTTCTCCTTCCAGCTTGAAATCTAACTGGATCTTGATATCCCCGCTTTGGTATCGCTATAAGGACGGCAGCAGTCACAACGCTCTACAGTGTTCATCGTCTTACAATGTCTATATTGGCCTTGGCCGCCTGTTGCATTTGGAGCCGATGGTGGAGTCTGTATTGCTTGCCGTCCTTGATGAAGTTGCCACCCGTCTGCATAAAATGGAAGGATATGCCGGCCTCCATACACTGCCGGCGGATGTCAAGGATCCATTCGTAGCGGCAAGGACGAGCATCGCGTCCTGACTCACCACCGATCGTCACTGAGTCGATGCCGTCAAGGTTCCCTTTGAAATCGACAGCCTCTAACATCGGCTCCACGATGATCTCCCTGTGAGCAAGTGGTGCTGCCTTGAATATGGGCAGTCGCTCTTCCATGCGCTGTTGGTTTTCCATCGTGCAACAGATATATACACGAGTCTTTATTTCTTCCCAATAGTCAGGCAAGCTTACGGTGATACGATCTGGCCGTTTGGTTACTATATAGAAGCAAAGGTCATCTCTCGTACGCATCATCTGCCAAGCCTCGCTGCGCCATGCGTCCATCTCCTCGATAAAGAAATCGGATGAGAAGCAGGTCATTACCATGGATCCTGACGGAATCTTCCATTGTCCCTTGCGGTCGCGTTTCAATGGCAACGTAAAGGATGCCGTCTTCCTGACAATATTTGTATCAATCCCGTTCTCCTCATCGCGGGTGAATACATAGCAATGGCGACAGCCCTCGCTCTTCCGATGGCAGCCGTGAATAAGATTCCAGAGTATCATTTCTTTTGTCTGACTATTTGAAACGACTTCATGACTAACTCCTTCACCAACGTATCGTCCGCCCTTGTCGCATCAATGCCTATCCAGTACTTCGCATTCCCGTTGAAGGGCTTGTCCAGACAGTCGTACTGCTCCAGCAAGTTTTCTATGTCTTCTTTTGGACATTTTACAGTGACATGGCTTATGTCATTGATATCGAAATAGCAGAAGATATGTCCACTAATATAAAAGGCCAGCACGTCCCTTGCTGCCTTGAACTGCTGGAAAGGGAATTTCTCTTCCACCTCGTCGGACAACGACAAACAATAATATCTTAGTTCTTCTACATTCATTCCTTATTCAGTTTCGAATCGTTCAATATGGTCACCGATATGACTTAGTTTATTATTGACAGTATGTGCTGCCTGTTCAAACTCTTATCTCAGATATTTACCCGTGAGACTTGTCGGGTGGGAAGCCAACTCCTCGGGCGTGCCTTGGGCAACGATTTGTCCGCTCTGGTAACCTCCGCCAGGCCCCATGTCAATGAGATATAGTCGGAGTTGGTAATTTCGTCCAACGCGAGATAAACCCAAGCCGGGTTTTCTGGACTCTTGTATTAAAGAGGATAGGAATGTCACTTTTCTGGACTCTTCGTCTTTGCGTTGCTATATGCTAATGGTGTCTTTCCTATGTGGTCGCCACGAGGCTCACGAAGTCGTCCACGTAGCGACTTACGGGTACGTCGGTCAGTCTGCGTTTTGTCACTTCTACATGCTTGGCCTCGACTGTCTGCACCCTTTGCAGGAGCATCATCGTCTCGTAGAACATGGCTCGTAGGATATGCTGGTCCTTTACGTCATAGTTTGTGATTTCTGCCTGCATCTGCCGGTAGAGTCCGAGGATACGCTCAAAAGTTTCTTTGTCGGGGAGCAGGAAAGGCGATGGACGGTCGGCTTGCAGATAGTTGAAACGGTCGAGAAAATGCGGGTCGTTGAAGAATGACAGCAAAAACTCCTTCTCGAAGATCAGGTTCAGTGCCTGCATCTTAATATGTTCAGGGAACGTCCATACCTCTCCAGGGATGGCGCACACGATGTCGCCACGACTGGGCCGACGGCTTCGTCCGTTCACCGCCACCGCCTCGTCGGCCTCAAGCACCAGTGTGATGGCATAGAACGTGTAGGAACAGATGGGTGTGCATCCCAACGGCCCTCGCATCACATCATAGTCCACGATGTCCACCAACATTTCGTCACCATACTTGTGCTTGTAGAACTTATATATCGGTATTCGCTTCATATCATGATGCAAAGGTACTAAAATAATCTGATAATCCTTTATATTGCATGCTATACTATTTGATAATTAATTCCACCTATAGGTGATTACGAAGAGTATGCTTTAGGCTCATCTGTAGTTTTACTTATTACGCAAGTATGCTAATCTTTCATTGCCTGACTTATGCGCACAAGATCTACTGCAAAAACATGTGCAATTGCACCTAAAGTTGCAGTTAAAAAATCAAAAACGCTTGCTTGTACAAGATATTTGCTTTACTTTCGTACCGCAAAAGTAGGTGCAATTACCCTTAAGTTTGCAGTTGATATAAATTTTCAAAAGTTTTAAGGTATGGTCATCAATAGGAAACATTACGTAGATTTGCTCCTGCATAAGCGGTGGAACAGAAAAGTGAAAATCATCACAGGCATACGGCGTTTTATCAAATCCTCGAATTATATTCACTTGCAAACTTGCAACGAAGTTGTTAAAATAAAAAAGAGATATCAATGAAACAGAAAGTATTATTTATCATACTGAATGAATACACAGATTGGGAGGGAGCATTTCTCTCCACGGCTCTTCATGTGGGTGTGATACCGGGCGGTGAAATCAAGTACGAAGTGCATACCGTTGCCTCGACATCAGACGCTGTCCGTTCCATCGGAGGTTTCAGAACCTTGCCCGATTATTCTTTCGAGAATATGCCGAAAGATTATGCCGCTTTAGTGCTTATCGGTGGCAACCGTTGGGACTCACCTGAAGCAGAACTTGTCGTACCATTGGTACAGGAAGCTTTGGATAAAGGTAAAATCATCGGGGCGATATGCAACGGTGCTTCATTCCTCTGTTCACACGGTTTCCTGAACAATGTAAGGCATACAGGCAACGGTCTCGACCAACTCAAAAAATGGGGCGATACCGTTTACACTAACGCAGAAAACTATGTGGAAGCACAAGCTGTTAGTGACAAGAATATTGTTACGGCAAATGGTGTAGGACATTTGGAATTTACTCGTGAGATGCTTTTATTGCTGAAAGCCGACAGTCCCGAAAACATTGCTTCATGGTATGATTTTTATAAAAACGGATTTGTGAGATAAAGTTATTTTTCTGAAATTTATGGTTGTCATGTCAAACATAAAAGCCACGTTTTCGTGCAATTTACAGAGCGTTTGGCAAGTCGTAACATCGCTAACAGACTATTCGTGGAGAAGTGATGTTGAAAAGGTAGAGGTCATATCAGACACGCAATTTGTAGAAATAAAGCATTATAACCATGTGCTGCCATGCGTCGAACTTCTTCACATAGCGCTCACCACCAACTTCACGGCTGATTTTTAGGATTTTTGACTTGTCGAGCAAACTTATTAGCTGTCCGAATGCCGGCTGTCCGATAAAATGTGTACCTTTGTCCATAGTTATCAAGTTTTTGTTAGCACAGACAAAGATAACGAAAAAGGCTGGATTCCAGGCGAGGAATTCAGCCTAATTTATTTTTGCAAAGCATCAGAGGAGCTAAAAGTTTTAGCGGGCACCAATAGAAAAGAATGTCATGGTGAAAGTATCGTGAACTTGATCAACAAGAACAATGGAAAAGAAAATATGGGAACGGTCTAATTAGCCATCTGCTTTTACGCTGTATTGCTTTTGCTTGCTCTCTTTATCAGACTGTCTCCCATAAGTGAAAAGGCAAAGGTACGGGCTTTGTTGTTGGAGCCGTGATATCCTTTATTGCCGTGCCACTAATGGATCATTACATTGTCGGACTGAACAACTTTTCAGAAGAGATACGTTACCGTGATGCACTCGTATTCATCAATGTCGTCTGCTGTTTTTGTGTCATCATGGCTTTCATGATATAATATACCAGGCCGTGAAAAAGAAAACTGATACGTTGGAACAAACAGGCCTAAACTTCAGGCAACACCTTCTCAGAATTGAGCGTTACGCTTGCCTTTTTATTCTGAACAATATTTACCTGTCCATTATATGCAATATCAGATTCTTCATATTTCATATTGGGTCTGGCATAGTACACTTTCAGTTGATAATTGCCAGGTGTCAATTTGCTCATCTTAAAATTGACATCGTATTTACAAATACAATCAGCAAGTTCATCAAGGATATTATGATACACAATCAGGGTAATCTGATTATCCTGATTGACAATGTTTACATAGATATTTCTCACGGTGCAGTTGGCTATAACATCTTCAAATGTACATTGGGCAACACCATCTTTTCCCAACTCAATGCTAAGAATTGCAGGCTTTGCATCATTTTCCAAATAGAAATCAGGACGTGTTTCTGTTGGAGAGAGATTTAACTTACAAGTGGAGTTAGCCACATCGTAAACTCTCAAAGTATCGAAGACAACATTCTCTGATGAACATGCTGATAATCCTATGAGGCAAATTAGGCTATAAAATACTTTTTTCATAATTACAAGGGATTTAGAATGTTATTATGTATATAAACGTGATTATCTATTATTTATTGCTGGTGCAGTTCTTTATTTCTGCCATTAAGGAATAAACATGCTTGACGCTTTCCAAACCAAAGGCATGATTATCCTTGCGTCTGTTTTCAATCATATCGGCAAACACCTGAATTTCGGAGAAGAACCCTTGTGAAACAATTTGGTTATTCCCAACCGTTGGTACAAAACTATTCCTTCCGTATAAATTGACAACGGTTGCATTATTTGGGAAGACCTTTTCCAAAGGGATTCCCCATATTGCAGAGTGTCTTGGAGAAAAATCAAGTCTCTCCATTCTGTCCAATATATATTGTCCTCTGTCCGTACTGATACTTAATTGTTCCTGTGCATCCTGCCAAGAGTAATCTGTTGATAGTTCCAGCATTCCCGTTATCCCTTGATGCTCCAACACAAGGAACAAGGTCTGACCACCATCCTTGCTGCACATTTCCTCTGCAGTCTTTACCTTTGCTTTACCAAAAAGAAACGTAACATAGTCAAGGGGATGGATGAACAGATCGAGCAGGGCATCACCCTCCGGGTATAACCCCGTAAGATAGCGATAATGATAGTGTCGTTTCCCCTCACTTCTCAATCGCTTTTGCAGGATTAGAGAGGCTGGGGCAAAACGTCTTTGCAGTCCGACAACGATATGTTGTGCTCCATATAATTTTACGGTATCGGTCAAAGTCTTTAGTTCCCTTTCGTTCTCACACGGTGGTTTCTCTATAAATAAGGATTTCCCTGCTTTAATGACTTCGTTTGCTATATGAAAGTGCGAATGTGGATTAGCTGCCACAAAGACTCCCGAAACCGTATTGTCATTCAAGATGTTTTGTAAAAGAGTTGTACCTTTGACGCCTTTGTACTTTTGAGAAATTAGCCCGGCTTTCTTCTCTGAGGTACAGCAGATGTATTTCAATGGTAACTGAAGATATTGTATTACGGGTAACAGATTACTGACACAATGGTTGCCAAGGCCTACAAGAGCATACTGTCGGGTGTAGATATGATTCAGTTCCCTTATGCTCCGCATACTCTTGCATCTGCCGATGATTTTGTCTATAGATACCATAGCTTATGCTGTTATTTTCTTGAAATGTTCCTTATAGGTGATTTGTGTGTTGCTGGTCCATTGATATTTCCCGTAAAACAATTCTATCAGCCGCTTGGGAAATATTTTCTCAAGATTCCTTAACAGGATAATATCATACTTTCGGTGATAGTTGATCCAGCATTGATTACACGCTTTGGAGTGTTGACACTGAATCTTACAGGCTTCCTTTGAATTGAATATCTCGTCAAGTGTGTTCTCATGAATGTTGCCTAAGATCACATCTAAATTCTGGCACAAGGGGACATCACCATTGGAATGGATGACCAACTCACTGAAAATGCTATGGCACCGAAGTTTCAGCCTGTTATTCTTCCATTCGTCATACAAAGCTACAAAGTCAAAGTTTTCTTCCGTTTGATGTATGGAAGAAGGTATCTGGCGGATGAAATCAGTATCATTGGCTTCCATCAAGCCTTGGGTCGTGTCAAAGAATGACATCGTGCTGTAAATGCCAATACGTACGTCTATGCTATATTTCTTGGCACAATCTATGACATGCTTCATATCCTTAAGCGAGTTCCACGGAGAAAGGCAAAACATCAAGGAGATAGGAACAATATCCCTACACGCCTCTATCACTTCGATAACCTTATCGTATCCATCCCTTCCACGCATATAGCGATAGGTATCTCTATTGCCGTCAAGTGAAATATACAGGTGCTTGGGGTGATGAATTTTTACGGCAGATATTACCTTGTTTACCGCGAGACAATTAGACAGCAACGTATAGTTAGGATGATGAGTGTCAAACCATCCCAATATCTTGTCTGCTTCGGGATGAAGGATAAATTCACCTCCCTCCAAGCCGACCGTCGTGCGTTTCGTTATACATTTGCTGTTCATTATTTTGATGATGTCGCCTAATCTTAGATTTTCCGCAGGCTTCTTCCAAATGGAACAGTGCTTGCAACGTGACTGGCAGTTGGTAGTGGAATATATCATCAAGGAAGTAAGTTCCTTATGCCGTCTGCGTATTACATTGTTGGCAAATATAATTCCGTTGTGGATGTAGTCATAAATACTGTACATTCTTTCTTTCGAGTTTTGTCTTTTATTGTTAAGAGTAGAAAACTACGAAAAGACTGCACAATATTTATGACTTTTTCTTATCTGTCCGTTTCATTTACCAAGTAAGCCGTAATCCAAATGGTACCGTTATGATGAACGGATGTTCTGTGCGGTAAGTTTCAAGGCTACTACCATTTCCGAAGTAATAGAACATATTAGGCTCTAAATACAGACTAAAAGGCTTGAATAGCCTATACTGCACACCGATACCTAAGTTCACAGACCACTGATAACGTGGCTTGATGTCACCCTTCAACGTGTAAGAAGAGTCGGACGTTATGATATACTTTTTATATAGTGAACTATGGACAGGCTTCTCGAATGTCACTCCTCCAGTTGTATAGGCATTGAAACGCCCCTTGCCCCATATATGATAGGTCAATCGCAATGGTATGCCCACATAATCGACCTTCTGGGTTTTCAATAAAGTCGCACCATGAAACTCACTCTCAAAATCAGACTTCAACCTTGTATAAGTCAATCCTGTGCCAAAAGTCCAATGGGAACTTAACTGCTTGTTGAGCGACAAGCTAAAGGTTCTGGGGCGGTAGTGATGCGCCTTCTCACCTAAGGAAGCGTTGCCTTCTGTTGCATTATTCAGTGCTATCCATGACATTTTTGCCCTCTCAACGGAATCCATCAGCGCATTGTTCCTGGCTAAATAATTTACATAATCATCCCATGTATATAATTTGGCCGCAGTCCCACCGTTAGCATAATCTATTACTGATAGGTAGTTCAAATTGGACATGGTTCCATTTGCTCCGGCATTAGATGAATAGCCGAAGTTAAATGTCCATGGGTATTTCTCCTTATTGCTGACACCAGGCGACATACTTTCATTCAATGCCATCATTTTTTCTTCTGGAATTTGTGGAATATGGAGTACGGATTCTTTGGTACCGATACCCTTTATAGTCAGTTGTTTCTGTATAGAATCCATGTGGAATACTATTGTCTCATGTCCGAATTCTACACTATCTGTTATTACCTGTGACGACTTCTTTTCAGTAGGGACAGTTGTTTCAGCCAAAGTATGTCCATCCTTATCATTGATGCTTGATGGGATCAAGTATGTTGGTTGCGTATTCTTTCTATAGGCTCTTTCTCTTTGAGCCCGTTTAGACTGCTCCTGATGAGTGGTTACTGCTGTAGGCTTGTTATCAGAGGTACTGACAGATTTGTGCTTCGTAACGAAATAGATATAGACAGGAATCAGAATTGGAAGCAAGAAGAGCATCCAATAATTAATCAGTATGGTACGCAACATTTTCTTTGCTCGGACCAATTGTGAAGATGAACTGTGAGGATTGATACCAAGCAGTTTTCCTATTTCCTTATGGGAAAGGCCATCCAGAACCGAGAGCTTAAATATCTCCCTATACCCCTCTGGTAGCGATTCTATTGCCGACAACAACAGCTCAAGTCCTATATTCTTTTCTTCCTCGTCTTCTTCGTTCAAAGGTTCTATACACAGACTATGCAGAGGAATGTCATCCTTCTCTGCACTTTGCAGAAACCTTAAAGCAAGGTTTCTTACAATGGTTATCATCCATCCCTCCAATTTAGAATTGTCTTTCAGCGACTTGATAGAGGTGAAAATAATGATGAACGCATCGTGCAGAATATCTTCGGCCGTACTTTCATCTTTCACATAGTGCCGGCATATTCGCATTAACTTGCCTGAATATGCCTTATATAAATTGCCGAGAGCCTCACGCTCTCCCTGTTTACATGCGTCTATATCAACATCTACTTTCATAGATATAATTTTCCTTTTTATTAAAAGGAGCAGATTATGACTAAAAGACTGCACGAATTTTGAAACTTTTTTTGAGAAAACTAAACAAAGAACTAAAATTATGATTAGTGGCCTATTTTAAAGGCAAATACATCATCAACAAGAGCACTATTACAAAGTTCACTTCCTTTCATAAAGGAGATATTTGATGGCGTTTCTTGATATCTGTAATAAACGGTGGCCCATGCACTTCCTGGTCACGGATACAAGCCAGTGAGGCAGCACGGAGAGATACTGGTGCACTTTGATACTTTCGTCGGACTTGTAATAGACAGGCCTGATGTCAAGGCCACTTTTGAGTGTATGGAAGATCTTGTGTAAAACTTTATATAACGTTTTTCATGTGTGATTATTTCTTTTTCAGAACTTTTTGATGGCGGCCATCATTGATGGACGTCTCCGATACACTTCTCTGAAGAAGACAGCAAGCTGGTGGGCAGCTGCCTTTCCGCCTTTTAGCTTTTGCATGCATTCCATTGAGGCGGCAATGGGTGGATATTTGTCCACGTCGGCCTTGCCGCTGGCATCCTTTTTCAGCAACTCTACGTACATTGACAGCAATTCCTCATGATGACTGCTGTCGGTATAATGTGCATAGTGGTCGAGTGCGTCCGTGTTGTACTTAGAATTAGCCTTGATGAACTCGTATAGTTTTTCCATTTCTTTCTCTTCCACATAGATGTCGGCCAAGTTGCTGACACCGAAGCCCCCAACCTTGGAGAAAGTCGTGTCGGCAATCAACTGCTCGAGCCATTGTTTCCACTCGTCCTTGGGTATCAGGGCTTTCAGTTTGTGGTAGTACTTAGCATCGCCAAGACTGCTGACAAACAAATCGCGGGCAGCCTTTATTTGACTTGGTTTGTTGCCCTGTAGTTCATAGATTTCGAGTAATCGCTTAGTCCACATCGTATCAGCCCAACGCACTCCTCGACCGCTGTCTAAACCTATACCGGCCTTGGCATATTCGGCTGCTTGTCATACTGCTCTTGCTCCACCAGCCTGTCAACGACGATCTTGCGGATTTCAGGAAGACGGATATACTTCTGCTCCTCTTTGTCGGCATCAGCGTCCTTGCCCATTTGACGCAACAACGCTATCTTCCGTTCAACATAGACATGCAGGTTGTAGTCGTCTTTTTGTGACTGAATTTGTTCATCAAGAAGTCTTAATCCTTCCTCATCAGAGAGTGCTCTTCTGGTGACTTCCAGCTTCAAGTCGTTTAAATCAATGAGATCGTAATCAGCCAAGTCACGGTTGGAAAGGCCCTTGACCTTTTCGACGATATGTTTCTTCAAGTCCTTTGAGATGGCAGGGTGGCTGATAGCATTGAGCAGCAAGTTCTCTGCCTGCTCACATTCATAGTGTCCATCTATGTTTTCGTCTTCGTAAGGGTCAATCTCATTTTCGTCGAAATTATCACATAACTGTCGGATGAACTCCATGGCGATGGTTGCGGCAGCATCGGCATTGCCAAGGTCAAGCAGCTTCTTGCCTTCTTCGATGATCTTATTTGCTTCGTTGAAGATAGCCTCCCAGTCTGTAACCTCGTAGCCATTCCATCTATCACCATATCCTTCGTCTCGCAGAAGGCATCGGCCATTTGACCGGCATAGTCGGAAGCGGTCTCTGTGTTGTGTAGATACTTCTTGGTGAGATAAGTTCCCAATGCTTCTTGGAAGTCTTTATTGCCTTTGGCATATTCAAGGGAAAACATGACGAGGTCTCCCCGTGTAGCAAGTTGAAGCAACTGCTCTAAATCATTGGGTGATGGTGTGCTGCTCATGTGATTTAATATATTTTTTTCGATTATTATTTCTTAAACACCTTGCCACATTTGGTGCATTGGTAGTACTTGCCGTCTTGTTTGGGCAATACCAGCAAAACGCCACCAAGTAGTACAAACGGAGATATGATAAAACCATATAGCCGAATAGGCGCAAGAGCCTCCACAAAATTAGGCAGGATTAACCCCGCGCAGCCAAGAATCATCAAGACAACACCAAGGAGGATAGCAGGTATTGATCTTTTGCCCTCTTTGTTCCATAAGGCTTTGATCTTGTCACTCCCACAATGAGGACACCATGGCAACTGTTCTGAGCAAGACGCTTTTATCTCCTTGAGAATGCGCAGACTTTGCTCATAGTCTTTCTTGAACACCCTCACCTCAATGCCTGGATTCGGCCCGTATGCGCCATACGCAGGGTCGTTGAGTTCGTCATGAAGCGAAGCGGTGATACTATTGCTCGCCAACTTCGAGACGATCTCGTCGGCAACAATCGTGTTGTCGCACTTGGTCAAAGTAATGATTTCCTCGTTCTCCATAATTGTAATAGTTTAGTGTTGAAGTTTATCTCTGCCACAAAGATACGTTATTTTTTCGTATTTTGCCCAGTTGTAGCTCAAAAAAAACACTGTCTGCAGAATATGACTTATCTCCCCAACCATGTTTTCAGCGCCGCGGCTTTCTCTCGGCTGCACAGCACCTCGGTATCGGGATAGGTGACGAGTCTCACGCGCAGCTTACCGCCGAACCATGTTTCCGCGGCACCGTCGGGTCCGATATGGAAGAATCCGCGCCCGGCTGCCAGACACCCACCCATGTGTTTCTCGTCACCTGGGAACGAGATGATGATCATGTCGTCGAAACGTTCGCGTTGGTGATCCTGAACGGCCTCCATCCGTGCTATGTCTCCCTCGCCAAAGGCCAGATGCTCGGTGCCGGCTTCCGTGGGTACGTATTCTACATAGATGATCATCTTGCAGCCCAGTTCTTTGAGATGGTCTACAAAGGCATCAGAGGTTACCTGGGCAAAATTCTCAGTGGCTACGGTGATGCTTGTACCGAAGAAGAGGTTTTCCTGATGAAGCTCCTCCATCGCATGCATCACCTTTTTATATACACCTTTACCTCTGCGCACATCCGTCACGTTGGCTGCTCCCTCAAGGCTCAGGACCGGGATCATGTTGTCGTTCTTCTCTCAGATTGCAGGTCGTAGAGATGCTGGTGATGAGGAAGGGCGGCACATTCAGCCCCTCAGTCTCCTCGATCTTCTTGCGTCGTTTTTCCGATTTCTCAAACACACGTTGCATCTTGAAGGCGAACTTCGCCTGACGTGGGTTCTTCAGCACATTTTTGTATGCCTTAGTCATGATATTGCGGATGCTTCCGCTCATATACTGCTGTAAATCTACCATGTTGACAATCCTGAATGAAGTGTGAAAAAATCGCAGAGATCGTTTCCCTGCAAATGTAATTCTTTTTTTGTGTGCAAAGGTACTGCCTATCCGGCGAGTTTTGCTTAAGATAGACTTAAGAGTTCATTAAGATTGACTTAAGGCTATGCAGACGTAGGCAGAGTCTAACTCGGAAACGAAGTTGATGGGGGGTGTGGTGAAAGTCTACCGGTCAACTGCCGATTAGGTTAGCAATGCTTGTGGTGAAGTTCATGTAGCTTATTCTTTCATTCATGCACTGAAACAATGCATTCGCACAATAAATGAAACGAGAAAAGGCTTGTTTCTTATAATTTCTATAATTTTGCAGTAGAAAGATAAATTTTATTATTATAGCTTATGAGAAGATCAATTACTTTATCTCTTCTGCTGTCAGCATGTCTGACCAATGTATCTGCACAGAATGGCATGGGGCCATTTTCCATGCTGATGTCCCGTGGACAAGTCCCGATGCTTTCTTGTAGTCGGGTATCTCATGCGCCCTCGTCCGAAAATTTAAGCACAGATGTCCAAGAAACTCAACCGGCAGGAGAACTTCATGACAAGCTGATGCGCAGTAGCCATTATTTCTTGTTCAACAATTTTACGGGCATGGTCGATGGTGATGATCGTGGATCTATGTCGAAAATCGTTGTGAGCGATGATGGTAAGAGCGTGTATCTCTTCAATCCTTTCAGTCGTGCTTACACGGGCTCATGGATGAAGATGGACTTTGCAGGGGGTGATACCTTGGTAGCACACTTCCCGCAGCCTATTCTTCGTGACGAGGACGGAACCGTGTTCTATGCCTATCCCATGAAATACTATGTTGCCAGCCGAGGTGAGTACACACAATCGCAATTGGTACTTGACACACTTGACAATGGCAAAACCCGTGACGAGCTGCGATTTGTTTACCGCAATGATTCGCTCATACAGCTTGGAGATCAGTATATCGGTCTTGTTTCCGAATCGCTGGGATGGACGGGTTATGGCGACAGCCATATTGCCGTGGGCAGGATGGATTATCAGCGTATGGAGCCCACTGTGGAAGAAAAGGCCAAAGCTGAGGACATCATCTTCTCTTGCACGGATGAAGACAAGAATCGCAAATACTTGCCGGGCAAAGCCATCATTGAAGACGGTGTAGTATATCTGCGCAATCCCTATACCGATGATGATCAGCAATGGATTAAGGGTACGATCATCGGCAATAAGGCCACATTCCTTTCCAATCAGTATCTTGGTGAGCATGAAAGCCTCAATCACTATATGTTTGCCATCGGCGCATCTTATGGTATTGTTTCTCAGAAGGATCCTTATTGGGGTGGGAGCTATGATACCTACAACTATGAGTTTGCCCCCTCATTCACAATGGACTATGATGCCGCAACAAAGACTTTCTCAACAGACACCAGCGACAGTTCCGTGTTGATGGTGAACTGCTGCCCCGACAGAGTGTTCTTCATCGCATCATACATCAGTCCGAAGATCACGATGCTCCATCAAGGTCCTAAGACACCTCAGAAACCGGTTATCAATGTCAGTAAGAGTGCCGACTACGACGAGGAGTACGGCAAGGGGTGGATTGAATTCAATGCTTCCAAGGTAGATGTCAACGGCGACTACATGCCAGTTGAAAACCTTTATTATCGCGTCTTTGTAGACGGTTCTACCACGGCCTACACGTTCAAGGCCGACGATTATGGGAGTATCAAGACCGACACCACAGCTATTCCTGTGACCAAAAACGACGGATTCTATTTCACCGAGCGGGAGAGTGGAAATGACTATGTGGTCTCTTTCGACTATTTTATCGAACAATACAAGAGTATCGGCGTGCAGCTGGTCTATCATTATGATGGAAAAGACTATCCTTCCGAAATGGCATACTTTGGTGAGCCGCTTACTGCCATCTCTGCCGTTATGGCTAATAGCAAGGCTACTAAAGTGAAATATTATGGTCTTAATGGTCGTGAGTTGAAAGGCTCCTATAAAGGTGTGGCTATTAAAAAAGAGATGGTGGATGGACATGTGGTCCGTGCCACTAAAGTCATACGATAGTGCCTCTATGCAATGGGCGGGCGAAAGGCTGCCAGTTGTTTTGTCTGTTCGCTTTTCAATATTCCCTCTTTCTGTGTGGCCTTCTCTCTTTTTATTTTCCGAGCCATTCCAGAAAGAGGGCTTTTCTTCTTGAGCTGACAAAAACTTTGCGAACAGAGCTGCCCGCACTGAGAGTCACCTTCAAGCGTGCATTCGCATCCTTTTCCACCTTGCTGATCGAGCGGATGGAGGCCACCACTGCTCTGGAAACCTGGAAGAAGTCCATGCCGGCTACTTTGTTCATTACTTCTTCCATGTTATTGAAACTGGATATGGCACTATGTCCGTCCTGGGTATAAGCAAGGATATATCGGTCTTCATTGCAGAAAAACAGGATATTGTCCAGATTGATGAAATTGTAGCCTTTGCTGGTCTCGATGAGGATACGTCTGCTGGCAGGCGCAGAGAAGTCACGGAACATCGGCAAGTGATGTGGCAAAAAGGAATCCGCCATCCTTTCAAACTTGTTCAGTGCCCCTTTTAGCTCATCCTGGGCGATAGGTTTGAGCAGATAGTCTATGCTGTTCTGCTTGAACGCTTTGATGGCGTACTCACTGTAGGCGGTGGTGAAGATGACAGGTGTCTTGATGTCAACATAGTTGAAAATATCAAAGCCAGAGCCATCAGCCAATTCAATATCCATGAAAATGAGGTCCACATCATGGCTTTTGAGAAACTCCACACTTTTAGCTACAGTTGGCATGCTATTTTCTAATGTCCATTGCGGCCGGAGCTCTGCTATCATTTCATGTAGCAAGTCGGCTGCCATCGCTTCGTCTTCTATGATGATATACTTCATGCGGGTAAATATGGGATAAACACTTCAAACTTGTGAAAATCGTTCTTGACCAGAACCTCTTTATGATAGTGTCTGTATAAGTTCTTGAGATAACTGATACCTATTTGTGTCGACTGCCCTACCGGACGTGGCTGAATGGGATTGCTGACACAAAAGCCGTCGGAAAGAAAGGCTATTGTCACGGTCATAGATTTCTCCGAGGTGATGGTGTTGTGCTTGACGACATTCTCCAGAAGCAGCTGTAATGAGAAAGGCACAATACTCTTTTCAGAAAGTGGCTCTCCTATGTAGATGACGTGAAGATGGTGACTGTAACGTATGGTGAGGATATACATGTATTGCTCCACAAACTGCAACTCCTCAAAAAGAGGCACCCTGGTCTGCTCGTGATGTTCAAGAATATAGCGAAACATGCTTGACACCTTCAGTATGACTTTCTTGGAAGCCTCTGTGTCTTTACCCTCCATGGCGTAGAGTATGTTGAGTGTATTGAAAAGAAAATGAGGATTCATTTGGCTGCGGAGTGAGTCGTAGCGGTATTTCAGCACCTGTTGCCGGGCATCTGCCGTCTCTTTGATCTGTGCGATATAGCGGCTGGTGAAATAGTAGATGTCGCTGCCTGCTAAGATGAAAAGGTTGTTAAAAATAGCACCAGGCCAACTCACGTGGCTGTACTCCGGATTGACAATCAGCATCACACCAATAAAGAGGAAATTGAGTGCGACAAGACTGAACATCGAGCAGAAGAAATCTGCGGCCAACTTCTTCACGGGGGATAATCTTTGATTGGTGTGGAACACTATCGCATAGTTGTACCCAAAGGTGATCAGCGTGGGCACCATGTTGACGATGGTGGAGATGACAAAGTCTGTAAAATTGTAATAGGGCCAGGGATCCTTGCTCTCAATGAAATTATAGAACGACTGAAAGACAATATAATAAGTCAAAAACACAGCAATGAACACTACATAGCTGGGTATCGACCGGCCTAAAAAGCAGTCGGAGGGATCTGTTGACTTGCTGTTAGGCCGGTTGACAAAGGATGTAAATATTGACTTCATGTTTATCGTATGAGATATAACTATCGTGTCACTATCAGCCGCAGACTGTCGGCATGGGTGCGCTCCTTCAGCCACGATTGCATGCGGGCGCGCTCACTGGTATTGAGTACGCGCTGAGTGCTGACCACCGCCATGACATAGTGCGAGACCTTGGTCGAGTCGGTCTTCCAGTCAGCAACCCGCGAGACACTGACAGCCGTCACTCCCGGCCATACCGTGCGGGTCTCTTTGCCAATCTCTGCTCCTAAGGAAGCATAGTGCTCATAACCTTCGAGACGCTTCTCCAACTCTTGTATGCGCGTGCTCTGCTCCACCATCTTCTGTTTGCTGACTTCCGTGGTGGTGTTGGCCGAGGCGAGTGCCTGGCTGAGCAGTATGCTGTCAGATTGTGAACCTTGGATGATGTTCAGACGGTAGTCATCGAGCTGGTATTCGCCCATCATGGTTCGTGCACGGCTGATCTGCTGGCTGCTGATGGACTTGCCGACAGCCACCAAGTTGAGTGTCTTCGACTTCTCGTTGGTCGACTGTGAGATGATCTGCGTGCCGGGGAACGAACACTCGTTCTTGACAAACTTGCGGATGTTGTTTTCCGTGACACTCTTTCCAATGATGCCTACTGTCATGTATCCGGCAGGCAACATCGTGAGCACTACCACGCCCAGGATATATCGGTTGACGACCTTCAGTCTCTCGGCATTGACAAATTGCTTTCTCTGGAAATGCATCATGCGCACTCCGAGATAGGTGGCCAGCGAGATGAACACCGTGTTGATGAAGAACAAATAGAAGGCTCCGAAGAAGAAAGAAGCCTTGCCCATGGCCAGTCCATAGCCAGCCGTACATAGAGGTGGCATGAGGGCCGTGGCGATGGCTACGCCGGGAATGACATTGCCCTTGCCCTTAGTAGAAAGCGCCAGAATACCGGCCGCACCGCCACAAAGCGCGATCAGCACGTCGTAGAGCGTGGGTGAGGTGCGGGCAAGAAGCTCGGATTGTGCCTCATTCAAGGGCGTCAGCAGAAAATAAATTGTGGCGGTGAGCACACTGATGACGGTGGCGACGAGATAGTTCTTTGCCGACCGCTTGAGCAGTTCCAGGTCGCTGATGCCCACAGCGAGTCCCATGCCGATGATAGGTCCCATGAGCGGTGAGATGAGCATGGCGCCGATGATGACGGCCGTAGAGTTGACGTTGAGTCCCAACGAGGCAATGAAGATGGCAAAGATGAGCACCCAGAGGTTGGCACCATGAAAGGTGACGCCATTGCTGATCTGGCTCATGGTGTCGGCTTCGTTCTCTTTGTCGGGCATGACGTTGAAATAGCCTTTCACGACCTGCCACAGTGTTTTAGGTTGCTGCTGTTCCATAGCTGAAAGTATTTATATATATAATAATGTGTAGATTATCTCCGAGACAGTATTCTGTAGCCGATGATGCCTCCGAGGATCGATGCGGCAAAGATGCCTACCTTGGCCTGGCTATAAGCTTCGGCTGAGTTGAAGGCCAGTGTTGTGACAAACATCGACATGGTGAATCCTATGGAAGCGAGGAAGCCCAGCCCGGTGAGTCGCCGCCAGGTGAGTTGTTTGCTGCGTCGGCCCAGCCCCAGCCGTTCCATCAGCCACACTGAGGAGAGGATACCAAGGGGTTTGCCGGCAAGCAGGCCCAGCATCACGCCCACGGCGATGTGGTTGTCGAAGAGCTGCGCCAGATCCATGTCGACAAACGACACGCCCGCGTTGCCCAGTGCAAAGACGGGCATGACGAAGAACGACACGAAGGGATGGAGGCTGTGCTCAAGGCGCTGCAGGGGCGGCAGAGCCTGGTTGGCATCGGTCTTCACGCGGGCGATGATTTCAACCTGGTCGGGTTCCAACGTTCTCACGTCGTTGGTTTCCGCTTGGTCGAAGCGGCGAGTGAGCTTCCGCATGCGGGCCACAAACGAGTCTTCGCTGATGCGTGAATCGGCAGGGATGGCCATGGCAGAGAGCACGGCGGCTATCGTGGCATGGATGCCGGAAAGCAGAAAGGCCGTCCATACGCCGCCAATGCCCAAGATGCCGTAGAACCAAATAGACTTCACGCCCATCTTGTTGCCCACAAACATCACGGCTAAGAAGGCCAGACCCACGAGCAGGTTGCCCACCGAGAGTTGCGAAGTATAGAACAGGGCGATGACGAGCACAGAGCCCAAGTCGTCGACGATGGCGAGCGTGGTAAGAAATACCTTCGCCGACACCGGCACGCGGTCACCCAAGAGATAGACCACCGCCAAGGCAAAGGCAATGTCAGTGGCCATGGGGATTCCCCACCCGTGTGCCACCGGAGTGCCGCCGTTGAAGACAAGATAGATGAGCGCCGGGAAGACCATGCCCATGATGGCGGCCGCCACGGGGAGCGTGACCTTGTGCAGGTCGCGCAGCTCGCCACCGATGAACTCCCGTTTGAGCTCCAGTCCTACGACAAAGAAGAACATGGACATCAGTCCGTCGTTGATCCAGTGCTCAAGAGTGAAGTTGAGGCAGGGTTGGCCGTCCACGACAAAACCGAAAAGGTGGTGGAGAAAGTGGGCATAGCCAACTCTTAGCGGACTGTTGGCCAGCACGAGTGCCAGCACCACGGCCAGTCCTAAGACGATGCCGCCGGACTTCTCCTGATTGATGAACTGCATGGCAGGCAGGATTATCTGCTGCCGTATCTTTTGTTGGTAATGTATCATAACTAAGGGGTTGTAAATGAAATAATGTTTTCTGCGCTGTCCTACATCACTGTGGTTTCTTGTCGACAAAGACCATGGCGTTTCTGTTGTCACTGATCGAGCTGATGTATCTGCCATACTCCCTGAGCACGTCGGCGATGATCTCATCCTTGCTGAGATATTGTATGTCGTTGCCCGTGCGTCCGTCGGAATAGTAGGTCACAGGAATGTATTGTGTGCCGTTGTCGGCGTCAGGGGTGTTGTCCTCATCGACGAGATAGTCGGAGAGCACCCGCTTCTCTGCGGTCACGCCATAACGGAAGTTGCGTATCTGTACGTGCGGAACGGAGAGCTCTATGGAGAGCGGGCCGTTCTTGCCCTTGAGAATTTCTGACTGTATGCCATATTTCTCCAGTTCTGTTTGCAGTTCGCTGAACGCCGGCTCCACTTTTTCGAGGAAGAAGCGGCGGATGTCCTCTTTCTGTGAGAAGGTGACGATCTGCTCCAACCGCTTGCGCCAGTGGGCACCATCCCAGTTTCGGCTGCCATAGGGCAGGTGGGTGGAGTTGTAGAACTCGTCGGTGCGCAGGGCTTTGAGCAGACAGAAGCACAGAAGCAGGAGAATGAGACCGAAGGGCAAGGCCGAGATCAGCGTCATCGTCTGCAGGGAGTTGAGCCCGCCGGCATAGACCAGCGTCATGGTGATCACTGCCATCAGCAGTCCCCAGAAAGCGTTTTGCCATTTTGGGGAATGGCGATTGTTGCCCGTGGAGATGCTGTTCATCACTAAAATGCCGGAGTCGGCCGAGGTGACAAAGAAGATGGCAATCATCACCAAGGCCAGCGCGCAGAGGCCTTTGGCAAAGGGGAAACTCTCGAAGAACGAGAACAGCAGGATGTCGGGCTGGCGCACCAGAGCAGAGAGTGCACTATGCACCACGTTGCGGTCAATCCAAATGGCGCCGTTGCCAAAGACGGTCATCCACAGGAAGATGAACAGTGAGGGCACGAGCATCACGGCAAGGATGTATTCGCGGATGGTGCGCCCCTTGGAGATGCGGGCGATAAACAGGCCCACAAAGGGTGCCCACGATATCCACCATGCCCAGAACATCACGGTCCAGCTCGTAAACCATCCGCGCCCCGCCTTCTCGAAGGCAAAGGTGTTGAACGTCAGGCTGGCGAAACTCTCGATGTAGTTGCCGATGCCTTCGGAGAACGCGCTCAGCAAGAACGTCGTCGGGCCCAATAGCAGCACAAAGACCAACAGCAGAATGGCCGTGCCGAGGTTCAGCTCGCTGAGCCGCCGCACGCCTTTGTTCACGCCCGCTACGGCCGACAGGACGGCCAAGGCGCAGAATACCGCCACGACGACGCACTGAAAGAGGAAGCTCGAGCCGTGGAGGATACCTAAGTGTACCAGCCCCGCGTTGACCTGCTGCACACCAAAGCCCATGGAGGTGGTGATGCCAAAGAAGGTGCTCACCAGGGCGAAGACATCCACCACATCACCGATAGGTCCATAGATACGCTCCTTCAATATGGGGTACAAGCCGCTGCGGATGCTCAGCGGCAGTTTGTAGCGGAACGAGAAGTAAGCCAAGATGAGACCTGCCAAGGCAAAGATCGACCATGCGTGGATACCCCAGTGGAAGAAGGTGGCTAACTGCGCGTCCTTGGCTTTGTTGACAATCGTGGGCAGTGCAGGATAGACATAGTGTGACATGGGTTCCGACACGCCAAAATACATCAGACCGATACCCATGCCGGCGGCAAAGAGCATGGCAATCCAGGAGAAGAAGCCATATTGTGGTTCGGAGTTGTCGGCCCCTAAGCGGATGTTGCCCGACTTGCTGAAGGCGACAGCCAACAAGAAGATGACAAAGAAAGAAACGAGCAGAATATACACCCAGCTGAGATTCTTGTAGATAAACGACTGTACGAAGGTCAGCCAGTTGTTGACTCTTAAGGGAAATAACGCCGAGAGCAGCGAGAGCAACACCAGCACGATGATGCCCGGAAGAGCTACATTACGGGTAAAAGTAGTGTTATGTATGATTTTCTTTAGCATAATCTTAATAAAGAAATTATAGATGAGAAAAGCTGTCAGAACGGAGAAGATCCGCGGCAGATGACAAAAGCCTTCACCTGTCTACGGCTACAAAGGTAATGAAAAAGATCGAGATGACAAAGCATTTCCCTTATTGATTGAAACTATTTTGCCCGTTCTGCTTCATCTTTCTATTTTCCCATTTCAGTCACATTCCTGCTTACTTGACGGCGGAAATACGATACTTTTGCAACCAAAAGTCATATTATGTCACGCCATACCCTCATACTCAGGATAACGCTTTGGCTTGTCTTGGACAGCCACACTTCATCGAAGAATGCACAAGATAGATTGTCTCAAGATATTCTTTTGCATACTTTCTTGCTTTTCGAATAGGGGATATGCCTTGCCTCTACGTCTTAAATCTAAATGCAAAACGAGAAATGATGAAAAGACAAGCTTACAAACACCTGCTAACGAAGGCACGGACGTGGTCCCGCACATACCTGTTGTGCACACCAACGGCTCAGCTACATTATATTCCGTTTCTGCGGCGCTTCTTTCTATTTCAAGGAGTTCTTTCGTCATTTCATCATAAGTCTTTCGTAACTTTGTACTAAAAATGCAGTAATAATGAAAACAAATATTGATTTTCTGACGGAGATTCAGGATAACTTCGTGAGCCTTGCTTCACGGCCGGCCTTCTGTATCGCCAATCAGTTTTTTACTTATGGACAATTGTCCCATTGCGTGTCAAAGGTAAGGGAAAGGTTGAAACCATTCTCTGACGAATATATTGGTCTCGTCGCCAATGACGACCTGATGACCTATGCCTCCATCATTGCCATTTGGTTGGAAGGCAAATGCTATGTACCTCTCCATCCTCATCAGCCGTTGGCCCGCAACAAGGATATCATCCGTCAGGTAGGCATCAGCACGCTACTCGATTCGAGTCCGTGTAGCGGCTTTACGGAGTGTGGCGTGCAGATCATCGCCGAGACAGTTGGGAGTGAAACGACAGATGCTTGTCCACAGACAGACCATATCTTCGATGCGAATCACCACGCCTACATTCTTTTTACCTCTGGCAGTACGGGACGCCCCAAAGGTGTGCCGGTGACCTTCGGCAATGTGTCGGCATTCTTGGACTCCGTTCGTGAGATGGGACTGGAGCTTAGCAGCGAAGACCGCTGTCTGCAGATGTTCGACCTGACGTTTGACTTGTCGGTAGGCAGTTATCTTCCCTCGCTTGTAGCTGGAGCCTGCGCCTATACGGTGGCACCGGGCTGTGTCAAGTGGCAGGAAGTAGGCCGGCTGATAGAGGACTATCATCTGACTGAAGCACTGATGGTGCCTTCGGTGGTACACTATCTGCGTCCTTACATAGATGAGCTCGAGACTGACGCGCTACGCTATTCGCTGTTTTGTGGAGAAGCACTGTTGGCCGATGATGCAAAGGCATGGAAAGCAAGAATTCCGCAGGCAAGGATATGGAATGTGTATGGTCCCACAGAGAACACCATCTACTGCACAGCTTACGAGATTGGTGACACCATCAGTGAGAAAAATGGCATTGTCAGTATCGGAACGGATATGAAACACAGCGCGACAATGATTGTGGATGATAACCAGCAGCCTGTGGCAATTGGAGAAACAGGTGAACTCTGTCTTTCTGGCCAACAGTTGACGCCAGGTTATTGGAGAGATGAGGTAAAGAACACCTCATCGTTTTTCGTGTGCCAAGGCATTCGTTGGTACCTCACGGGCGATGTATGCTATCGTCAGCCCGACGGTAATATCATCTATTTGGGGCGTAAAGACTCACAAGTGAAAATCCAGGGATACCGGGTGGAGTTGAGTGAGATAGAGAATGTGGCCCGTCATTTCTACCATGACGAGGTCGCCGTCGTTGCCACCACATTTAGCGATGAGAGCGCCTTGCGTATTGCCATTGCCGTGGAGTCAGAGGACAATCAGTGTGGTTTTCAACTCATGGATTATCTCAAGGAGTATCTGCCCGCCTATATGATACCCGAGAAGGTAGTTTATCTCAAAACCTTTCCGCAGAATTCTAACAATAAGACTGATCGAAAGACGATTAAAGAACTTATCAAATAAACAAGTAATCATGGAAAGAGAAGAAGTAAGAAAGTTGCTTTCAGGAATTTTTGAAGTAGTACTCAACCAACCCGTGCAGTTGACCGACAAGATGACACCGGACGACATTGACAACTGGGACTCTCTGACCAATATGACCATTATCAGCGAAATAGAAAGTCAGTGGGGTATCAAGTTCAAGCTGCGCGACATCATCCGTATGAAGACCGTGGGGGACATCATCGACACCATCATTAAGAAGACCTGCTGAGTACGATCATTCACAATAACGACCACCGTAAACTATGGAATTTCTTTCGATACCATTTGTATGCTGCATGGCGGTGACATTCCTGCTGTACTATCTTCGGCAGGAGCGCTGCTGGCAGCATGCCGTGCTTCTCGTGGCGAGCATGGTGTTCATTGGTTATTACCATCCCATCTATCTGCTCATCGCCTCAGCCATCACCGTCTTCACATTTCTTTGGGGACGTCTCATCCACAAAACGTTGGATAGCCGCGCCGGCACCGTCTGCTTTTGGCTTGGCATAGTCGCTTTGGTCGGGTTCTGGCTGGTGGCGCGCTATTGGTTCCCGCTGTTTCCTTTGGGCATCTCCTTTTATACCTTCCAGGCGTTGTCCTATCTGATTGAGATCTATTGGGAAGAGGATCCGGAAGACGATTTCATTGACTTCACGCTTTACATGATGCTCTTCGTCAAGTTCCTCTCGGGACCTATCGAGCGTGCGTGCGACCTGCTGCCGCAGTTGAAGACCGCACGGACATTCGACTACACGCTTGTCACGCGTGGTCTGAAGCTGGTGGTGTGGGGCGTGTTTCTCAAAGTCGTCATAGCTGACCGCATCTCGCCCTCTCTCGACATCGTGCTCAACGATGTGCATGATGCTACCAGCATGCAGCTTTTGGTGGCTACGATGCTCTATCCCATCCAGCTCTACAGCGACTTTGCCGGATATACGTGCATGGCGCTGGGGCTCGGCCGCATGTTAGGATTCCGGTTGCATCCTAACTTCGATCGTCCGTTTGCGTCGCGGTCTACAGGCGAGCTGTGGCGGCGGTGGCATGAGTCGCTCTCCTTTTGGGTGCGTGACTATGTCTTCACGCCGCTCAATGCATCGTTGCGGGAATACAGCCGTTGGGGCGTATGCCTTTCGTTGCTTGTCACTTTTGTGGTCATCGGCGTATGGCATGGTGCCGGATGGACGTTTGCCTGTTATGGACTTTGCCAGGGTATTCTCGTCATAGAGGAGACACTGTTAGGCAAGCGGCGCGAGCGGTGGTATGGCTATCTTGGAAAGCATGTTGGTAATGCGCTGATGATGGTCCGTACCTACATCTTCTTTGCCCTTTCGCTACTCTTCTTTAGAGTGGCAAAGGTATCCGATGTGTTCTATACCTACCGCCATCTGTTTGATGGAATTGAATCATCAGTTAAGGAACTCCGTCTTGGCATGGACGACCACTCTTGGATCGTATTTGGTGTGGCAACCGTTGTGATGCTGATCGTAGAGTATGCTAACAGCCATAGTAATCTCATCGTCGCTTCCGAGCGGCTGCGGCCGCTATGGAGATGGACGTTGTATTTCGCCGTACTGCTCATCATTCTCTTCTATGGATCGTTCGGAGTGGAAAATTTCATCTATATACAATTCTAACCAGTCATCATCATGAAGACGACATATTCTATTTTGAAGTTCTATGGCAAATGCCTGTTGCTGAGCCTGCCTTTGCTGTCGCTTTTGGCATTCTATGTCATTCGTGACCCGTTTATGGTGGTGCGCAGTTACTCCGACTATGACCACAGTCGTGTGATGCAGAGCGAGGGAGCTGTCAGTTGGGAGAAGTATAAGCTCTATCGCCATCAATGCCATTACGATGCTTTCATCATGGGCACGTCCTGTACCAAGGCTTTTTCCTGCCATGAGTGGAACCGGTATATCCATGCTCACCCCTTTCGCATGTTTTGCAACGCTGAGGGGCTGGGAAGCCTGAAAGTAAAGTTGCAGGCGCTTGACACAGTTCCCGGACAGCGCATAGACCATTTGCTCATCATTGCGGAGCGTAGTATGTTTGATAAGGTTTCACCTATGCATGACTTTATCCATGCCTTGCCGCCTAAGGTGAGCGGAGAGAGTATGGCTAACTATCAGACTTTGTTCTTTCAGACGTTCCTTCAGCCCAAGTTCCTTGTACCATACCTTGATTATTTGGCTACGGGAAGAATCAGCCGGAACGGACGAAAGGTACTCAATGCCAACGTGCCAACCCGCGAGAGATTTTCCAATGACGAGGTGATGTATCAGGAACGTGAGATTGCTGCCAAAGGTGAGAAATATTGGGCTGACAAGGATCTGCCTCAACAAAGCAGGCAGCAATGCCCTCATGAGGCTCCTGTAGCCATTGGCACGCCACAGGTGACAGTGCTCAAAGAGATAGCGGAGATTTGCCGTAGACATAATACTGACGTTCAGTGGATCATCAGTCCCACCTTTGGGCAAGAGCGTTTCAACCGTCACGACATTCTTGCGCTGCGCCAGATCTTTGGTGTTGCTCATGTCCACGACTACTCGGCAGCCCCACAGTTCTATGACTATCATTGCTATTATGACCAGGCACACTACCGGCGGGCTGTAGGCAAAAAGATATTGCAAGATATCTATAAGGCTCCCTGTCAGCAATAGACCGATACGCTTTATTCCTCTACTTTTCCGTTTCAGCCATCTTGCGGATCGTTTAGGCGAATGATCACCGTATCTTCGCAGCCGACAATACAGTTATCGTTATAATAAGGAATCAAAGATATGGCGAAGTACGGGCAAGGAGTTCCAACTGTGCTTTGTTTAAGGGTATTAGCAGAAAACAGACCGTAGCGGTGAGTACACTGATGATAGTGCTATGAGATAGTTTTTGGCCGATAGTCTGAGCAGCTCCAAGTCGCTGATGTCTACGGCAAGTTCCATGCCGATGATAAACCTCATGATCGGCGAAATGAGCATGGTGCCGATTATAACCGGTCATAGAGTTTCCGTTCAGTCCTAACGAGGCAATAAAAATAGCAAAAAAGAGCGTCCAGAGGTTGGGTCCATGAAAAAGGTAATACCACTACTTATTTAACTCACGGTGTCAGCTTTGTTCTCTTGTCGGGCATGATGTTGAAATCGCCTTTCACGACCTGTCGGAGTACTTTAGGTTGCGTCTTGGCTTTTTATCTCCTGGCACCCATCTTTCTGAGATACTCACCAAGTGGTTTCATACCCACTTGGGCGCGCCATTGGTCAACTTTGCTCTCGTCAAGAAGCATCCACACGCGTCCATTTCTTATTTGCGAGCCATACTTTTGCGGTTTGCCCTGAAACATGTTGATGCGATCCTCCATCATGGCTACACTTGAGGGCTGGAGGTCGCCGTTTTTTACAGCCTTTTGAAAAATGGGAAGATACTTTTGTTGTAGTTCAAGTGTGGAATGTTGTATTACTACCCAGAATGCAGAACAAGCCTCTCCTACGACAGATTTTCCCACGAAACCTTTACTGTCAAGAATGCCGCAAATTTCTTTCTGATTGGCACTGTCGACTTTAGCCATAACAGCGTAGATTGAATCCAACTGTTGTTTGTCCGTTGGCTTTTTGGCTGATGCGCTCATCCACAACTGTCTTATCTGCTGATCAGCTTCCTCAATTTTCAGCAACTTTGAACGCAGGGCATTATCATATTGTTTTTCAACGGCGTTGCGGCGGGCATCCATTTCCGATATAAGCTCCTGCCAACGTTTGTTTTTTCGCAATGGCTCTAAATCCTTATCTCTGTTGAAGTCTCTCATGTACCATTTCGGCTCTAATCTCATCCGTTGCCTAAGCCATGTAACTGCTTGATCAGTGTTGCCTGAAAGAGCCGCGACACAAGCCGCATTGTAAAGATGAACACCCTTGATGCATGAAGAGTATTTTAAAGCCTGTTCGAAGTAGTTCAAAGACTTGTCATAATTCTTCAAACGATAGCAAGAGTCAGCTTTTGTGATTAATGCGTCATATTGTCGAACTGTGGATAGGTAACCATTCTTTTTGCCTGACATTATATTTAGCGACTGTTTTCTGTAATCGTCAAGTACCCATGCCAAGGAGTAGAAGTTTCTTCTGTCTGTTACATCCCAGTGATATGTTCCAAAAGAGGGGTATTTTTTTGATTTACTTTGCATAACATAGACTACACCTTGTGCTCGACCTTGCCTAATCATGCGATCAACGCATACTAACCGATGATGTCGATTGTTGAAAAAGAGATTGCGCCACAACTTATCTTCAGCCTGTCTTCTTGGTGGTTCCGGGTAGAGCATACGCTCCACATTTACCGAGCCATCTTTGGACATTACATAGTCGGGCTGATAACGGGTTATGTCACTGTTGGTAAATGTTGCCCAGTTTTTTCCCATGGGTCTAAGAGAGTCAATAGAGAAGTCTACATCTCTCACCACATCCTTCCAAAACTTGTCCGCCTCGCTCATTTTATTGGAACAAGATGCAAACAGAAGCATACAAAGCAATAATGATAAATTTGTTCTCATATTAGTATTAAAGAGTAGCTGTAACTGTTGCAAAGTTAAACAATTCTGTTTAGAAGTCCAAGACCTGGATGTTAAAAGTAAGTATAAAAGACTATTTTGACATGCCTATCGAATATGATAGTGAATGTCAGACCGAAGGGATAACGGATCATCTTTGCTGTATTCCGGTTTAGCTGTGATTTTTTCCGTTCCAACCATTCTCTATGTCATTACGCGATGGATAACATGTAATTTTGCAGGTAAATATAAACAAAGGAGACAAAAATAAAACAAAGACACGTGAGGGATTTTGATGTTGCGTT
>R21__coassemble_563_pt1 | contig 29861 bp, 20 predicted proteins | sample R21__metabat2_high_PE_018 | metagenome-assembled genome bin R21
GAAGTAGAGCCCACCCTCCGGCGGCCCACTCCTACCCCCCTCCCTGGGGAGGGGAATGGCAAGCCCTTTTCCAACCCCTTTCCGAGATAAGGAGAACACAATTCCCATGCAAGGGTTTTGCGATCCTTCCCCCTCGGGGGGAGTTAGAGGAGGGCTTTCCTTCTTTTTTCACATATTATATGCTTTCCATCGAAACCGCTTTTCAAGAATACTACCGTCCGCTCTGCCTCTATGCCATGCACTATCTCTGTGGTGATGTTGACACCGCCGAGGACGTGGTGCAGGACTGCTTCGTGCGGCTATGGCAACACGAGGCCAACAATGACAAGGCGTTTCTCTATACCGCTGTGCGCAATGCTTGCATCGACCGGCTGCGCCGCAACGATCCGCTCTGCTACGAGATCGAGCCTCAGGACTTGGAAGGTACCATCACCGACGAAGAGGCGCAGGATCGCTCTTTTCTCGAAGCCCGTCTATGGAAAGCGATTGATTCCCTACCCCACCGCCAGCGCGAGGCCCTGCTGCTCTGCAAGCGCGACGGACAATCCTACCGCGAGGCTGCTGAGAGGATGGGCATCAGCGAGAAAACGGTGGAGCATCTTCTCTCCAACGCCATGAAAGCACTCAGAGGCCACCGCGCCGACATCTACCGCATCGTACTCATCGTTTGTTGATCTGTAACTATCCAGCTGTCATATCGCTGCTTATCGAAAACAAGGTGAGGAAATGATCAAGAATTTGAGAATTAGAGAATTATTACTTGTCGGTGGAATTAGTTTGTTTGAATTAGTTATGGAAAGCAATATGTAGAACTATTACGTTTATATCCGCTTTTGTTAAGTATACTGACAAAAATCGACCCTTATTTCGCGTTTCTTTGCCAACGAACGGCTCTTTTCCCGAAAAGAAGCGATTTTTACACACTTTTATAAAACACTAATAAACAGACACTTACTAAAATCGGCATTTTTACACTATTGTCAGAAAGCCTTTCTGACCAAAAATTCTCTAGAGAATTTTCCATCAAAAAGGTACTTTGACACGGTCAAACTACCTTTCTGACCGTGTAAAACCACCTTTTTCATCATAAGAAACCACTGTTTTGTGAGTGAAAAAGTGGAATTTTCATGTTTACAGCCTCCTTTTCTTAAAAAAGGCCTTCGCCGTCCACTCTAAAATAAAAGTACAAGTGAACACACTTTTGTCAATACGTTTCTACCATCATTTCACAATTATACAAGCAGCGCCACTTAAGCGCGGCTGGCAAGCAACTATCTCCTTTCCTTAAGAAAAGTGCAGCACTTCGAGGTATATTCGCTAAGAAAAGTGTGAATAGAAACAGCGTTGAAAGCCGACGGCAAGGAATACAAGGTGAAGGATGCTACCATCATCAAGTTGGGCGAGCCTTACACGATGACGGAAGACACGCTGAATCTGACAATAACATTAGAACCACTGCCCGTGACATCCATCTGGCACGCCAGCTCTATATTTCCTCCAAGTACACAGCTTCCCCACCTACAAACTCATTGACCGCAACGGAAAGGTACTCGACGTCAATGCCGACCCACACGACCTCGAAGTCCTCGCCCGACTGCCGGAACAGATGAAATAGTAAGTAAGGAGAATTAGTGAGCGTACATTCCCGCGCACGTCGCGGTAGGACACCTTGATTCTATAATAAGGACCCTCCGTGCTGGTGGCGGAATTGTACCTGAGCTGTTCATTTACGTGCACGCCGCAAAGATACGCTATTTTTTCTTCTTTCCTATGGGGGGGATTCCCGACTTTCTGCGTCATAGCGACAGAAAACAACAATTGAAAGAATATGAATGCAAAGAAAAGCAAGGGCTTGATCCTTGCACTGCTCTTGATGGGGGGCAGCCTGACGATGACGGCAAGAACAGCCGACTCCACTTTTGTCATGCCACAGCACAGTATCTATGGCGAGGTGGGTGGCCCGTGCTGGGGTGTCAGCGCCAACTGGGACGCACGATTGAAGAAGGACTCCCACTGGGGGTATCAGGCTGGTTTCGGATGGGCAGGGCGATGGGACAACACGATGGGCATTCATACCCACACGATGTACTACGGGCTGACCACCGGTGTGAACTACCTGATAGGCAAGTGCAAGTCGAGACTGGAATTAGGACTCGGCAACCAACTGCGCCTCATCAGCAGCAAGCTTGTCGCCACTTATATGGACAAGGAGAGCGATATCAGCATCAAAAGCGAAAACAAGACGCAGGTGCGAGACCTCCTCTATGTGAATGTCGGCTACCGCTACACCAGTACGCATGGTTTCCAATTCCGCTGTGGCGTCACACCAATGGTCAACATCACCAACGGCTGGACAGCGTCCGGCGACATCTACAGCAAGGGTGATGTGTTCCTCACACCATACGTGAGCTTCGGCAAAGCATTCTAATAAGGAGAAGCCCCGCCCCCTAAGAGGGTGGGAGACAAGACCCCACTAAGAAAACAGTAAACCACATATATATATTGTAACGTGAAAACCGCAAGAATGACCATTGCGACGACCATTCTCTTCATCTTGTTGCCGCTGGCTGTCTGGGGCAAAGACCACACGACGACCATCCGGCAGCAGATGGAATGGTTGCACCGTACCCAGAAAGTAAACTTCACCTACGACGCATCGCTGCCCGTAGGCAACACCTATCAGGGACCGTCGCTCAAGGGCATGACACTGGCCAAAGCCCTGAGCGCACTCTTCAAGGACAGTGGCATCAGCTACTCGGTCAATGGAAAGTATATCATACTGAAAGCAGCCAAACAGGAAAAGGCCGCACCACACAGCCAACCACAACCGCACAAAGCCTCACCGGCGCCACCACGGCGGCACACGCTCAGCGGCTATGTGCGCGACACCAGTGGCGAGACACTCATCAACGCCACTGTATGGGACGAGACCACCGGCACGGGAACCACCACCAACGCCTATGGCTTCTACTCGCTCACCCTACCTGAGGGCGAGCACCATATCAAGTTCAGCTACCTCGGCTTCGCTGACCAAAAGATCAAGGCCAAGCTCGAAAGCAACCTCCGGCAAGACATCGCTCTCAAAGAAGACAACCGACTGCCGGAGGTCGTCGTGGAGGGAGATCTCAACTCGCCGCTACTCAACACACAGACCGGCAAGCACTCACTTTCGCAGGCTGACATCAAGACGGGCTACGCCCTGCTGTCCTCGCCCGACGTGGTGAAGACACTCCAGCGCACCAGTGGCGTGGCTGAGGGCGTGGAACTCGTCAGCGGACTCTATGTCCATGGCGGCAACAACGACGAGAACCTATTCCTGCTCGACGGCACACCACTCTACCAAATCAACCACACCCTCGGACTCTTTTCCTCGTTCAATGCCGACATCGTGAAGAATGTCGACTTCTACAAGAGTGGCTTCCCCGCCCGCTACGGCGGCCGACTATCCAGTGTCATCGATGTGCGCACCACCGACGGTGACATGCAGCACTATCATGGTTCTGTGCGCCTCGGCCTGCTCGACGGTGGTCTGCAGTTCGAGGGACCGATACAGAAGGGCAAGACCAGCTTCAACATTGCCCTGCGACGCTCATGGCTCGACCTCCTCACGCGCCCCGTGTTCTCCTATGTCAACCACCACGCTAACGAGGACGACGACAAGATCAACCTCGAATATTTCTTTCACGACTTCAATACCAAGGTGACACATCTTTTCAACGACCGCTCACGGCTGTCGCTGAGTGCCTACTGGGGACAAGACAAGCTCTCTACGCGCGACGAATATACTTTCGACTTCACTTCAAGGTACGAAGCCACTGACAAGGACGTGAGCAGGAATCGCTTCAACTGGGGCAACCTCAATGTAGCCCTCGACTGGACGTACATCCTCTCGCCGAAATTCTTCGCCAACATCACAGGGGTGTATACCTACAGCCTCTCGAAGCTGAAGTCATGGGAAGACGACCAGGTAGTGAGGGAGAGCGATGGGCAAATCACCCAGCGCGAGTATACCGAGCATGGATACCACTCCACCATCAACGACGTAGGCTACCGCATGGCCTTCGACTACCGCCCCACACCACATCATCACATCCGCTTTGGCCATGACTTCACCCTGCACCACTTCCGTCCGCAGAGCAACGACCAGATCAACATCGTCAGTAACGATGGCGAGGGAGACACCACGAAAATCAGTTCAAGAAGCCATCTCGCCGCTACGGAATGGAACGTCTATGCCGAGGACGAGATAACGATTGACAACCATTGGAGCTTCAACGCCGGCATGAACATGGCGCTCTTTCACGTACAAGGCAAGTCCTTCGCCAACCTCGACCCGCGCGCCGCAGTAAAATACCAGCTTAACCCGTATCTATCGCTGAAGGCCAGCTACACCACGATGACGCAGTTCGTCCATAAGATCTCCAACGCGTATATCGACCTACCCAGTGACTACTGGGTGCCCACCACAAGCCGTCTCCACCCTATGCACAGCCACCAATGGGCCGCCGGCGTATATCTGCAACCCAACCGCCATTGGATGCTTTCAATGGAAGGCTACTATAAGTGGTCGTCGCATCTGCTGCAATATATCAACTGGCAAGGACTGGAGCCACCCGCCAACAACTGGGACACGAAGGTGATGGAAGGCCGCGGACGCTTCTATGGACTGGAGTTCGACGCACACTATGCCACCCATCGGCTGCAACTTGACGGTTCCTACACGCTGTCATGGAACAAGCGAAAATACGATGACTTTTATCCTTACTGGTACTACGATAAGTTCGACAACCGTCATAAAATCAACGCCTCGGTGCGTTACCGATTCGGGAAGGGTACCAATCTCTACGCCGAGTGGCTCTATCACAGTGGCAACCGGCTCACTCTGCCTACGCAATATGTCAACTATCCCGACCTCGGCAAGGGCGGGGAGAAGGACTTTCTTTTCGAACGGCCCAACAACGTGATTGCACCCGCCTATCACCGGCTCGACATCGGCGTGGACATTCACCACCGCACCAAGCATGGACATGAGCGCATCTGGAACTGGAGCATCTATAACACTTACTGCCATCTCAACACGATGTGGGTGAATGTGAAGTACAACGACTACGCCGGCACCTTCAAAGCAAAAGCGAAAGGCTATATCCCCATCATCCCATCATTCAGTTACACTTATAAGTTTTAATGCCATGCGACACAGTTACACATTATTTATATATACCCTCCTCGCCGTGTTCTCCCTGACGGCCTGCAAGGATGACTTTGACATCGACAAGGTGAAGAGCACTCCTAAGCTCATTCTTTACTGCATGCCCACCGTGGGCGACACCACCGTCATTGAGCTCACGCGCAGCCTGCCGGTCAATACAAAAGGCAGTATCACGCCCGTCGTCGATGCTCATATCAATTATTCGGTCAACGGAAAGACGGCAGAAGTCATCAACATGGGCGACGGATCGTATAAGGCCGTGGCACACCAACAGGTCGGAGACCGCATAGAGCTCACCGCACAAGCCGACGGTTTGTCCGCCGTCTCGGCATCGACAACCATTCTCGAAGCCATTAGCATCGACAATCCAAGTGTCAAGAAGGTGCATCTCTACTCCAACTATAACGAGCAGGCTGAGGACTTCTATCAGATCTCCGCCACCTTCACAGACAATGCCAGCACCAAGGACTACTATGCCGTGAGGGTGGTGAGCGGAACCATCATACCCAAAGGCGGTATCATCTATACCCAAGATAACTGGGAGGGTGATGCTCCATTGGACAACATCGACGAGACGGACACTGTAGAATCGGTGCAGCAAATTTATCTCGACAGTGAGCCACTGCTCAATGGAATAAAACAGATTGACTACGACTTCGGCTACGACAACAACGACTATGAGCATTTCTACCTCTTCACCGACGACGACATCAACGGCAAGACCTACACGCTGCACTTGAATGTAGCGTATGAGTATGGCCACGAATTAATCCATCTGCCAAATGGAAGTTTGTACTCGCAAATGGTCAGTTCTTACTATCGTGTCATTCTCTACCACATCACGCCGGAATTCTATCATTTCATCCACTCCATCGGCAGCCTCGACAACAACGAGCTTGCCAAAGCCGGACTGTCTAACATCGCTCCTTCCTACGGCAATGTCAAGGGCGGCATCGGCATGGCAGCGGGATACCAAAAGGCAAAGACCAAATGGGCAAGATATGAAGAGATTGGGAGTAAAGGAAGGTAACCCCCCACTCAACACACATCATTCATCATTCAACATTCAATAGACATGCGCTACGTTCTTCATTATTATAAAGAGGGCAGAATCGACACACAGAAAGCCCTGAACAAGATTCAAGCACGCGTGGGCATCCGTCCGAGAACAGCCAAGCATCTGTACCTGCGCTGGGCATCCGTCGCCGCCTCGGTACTCATTCTTTTAGGTATTGGCACCTATCTGTATCTGCGCCCCACAGCCACAACTCTCACCGCCGACGCTTCGCAGCAGGTCTACCGTCTGCCCGACGGCACGATAGTGACGCTGGCTCCCCACGCCACGCTGTCCTATAAGGACGACTGCCGCAAAGTGGAGATGACGGGCAAGGCCTACTTCGCCATCCATCACGATGCCAGTCATCCTTTCACTATTGCTGACAACGACTACATCGTCCGCGACATCGGCACGCATCTGCAAGTGGAGGAGTCGGCAGCGGGTACACGCCTGACAGTTCTTGAAGGTGCTGCCAGTTTCGGTTCTACACGTTCCGGCAGCACGGCTGTCGCCTTAAGGGCAGGCATGTCGGCCATGCTCACTGATGGAGAAAGCTCGCCACGACTGGACAGAAAAGCCGACCTCAACTCGGCAGCCTGGGCTACTCATGAGTTCCATTTCATAGACGCGCCCCTCGCCGATGTGCTTCACACGCTCAGCACCTACTATCATGTGCACCTCACTGCTGACAACATGTCCAAGCGCCTCACCGCTGACTTTGACACTGCCAATCTCAACAGCATCATCACCGTCATTGAGCAGACGTTAGATGTGAAGATAGAAGAAAGAAAAGAGTAGCCGATAGAGAACATGGCAATTAACGTATGGCAAATTTGGTCTCTATTAATTATTTTACTACCTTTGCCCGCGTATATATTCTCATGAGATACGTAGACGTGATATTGCCACTGCCTTTAGAGGGCACCTTTAGTTATGCCATTGACGACAAGAAAGCCAACGGCATCGTAGCCGGTATGCGCCTGCTCGTGCCCTGGGGCAAGAGCAAGACAGTGGCGGCTCTCTGCGTATGCGTCCACGACGACAAGCCCGACCTCGACGACAGCAAGATCAAAGAAGTGCTCGACGTGCTCGATCCTGCACCGGTCATCCTGCCCCACCAATACCGGCTGTGGCAGTGGATCGCCTCATACTATATGTGCACCATGGGCGAAGTGATGAACGCCGCCCTGCCCACAGGACTGAAAGCAGAGACAGGCTACCGCCCGAAGACGGAGACCTGCGTAAGACTGGCCGCCAAGTACCGCAACGAACAAGCACTGCACATCGCCATTGACCTTTTGCGACGAATGCCTAAACAGCAAAAGGCATTTCTCTCCTTTCTGCAACTCTCCCACTGGGATGTCTACTTCAAGAATCCCTGCGAGATCAAGGAACTGACGCGCGAGGAACTCATGAACGCCACAAGCTGCTCCACGGCCATCGTGCGCCAGCTCGTCGTACATGGTTTCCTCGAAACCTATGACCGTGAAGTGGGACGTCTCAATCATGACGGACAGCCTCATCCCGACAACATGAAGACACTCAACGACGCTCAGGCCAAGGCCATGAGTGACATAGAGGCACAGTGGAAGGAGAAAAACGTGGTGCTGCTCCATGGCGTAACCTCCAGCGGCAAGACTGAGATCTATATTCACCTCATTGAAAAGGCCATCGCCGCGGGCAAGCAAGTGCTCTATCTCTTGCCCGAAATTGCGCTCACCGTGCAGATGACCGAACGGCTGCAACGTGTCTTCGGCAGCGAGTTGGGCATCTATCACAGTAAATACAGTGATGCCGAGCGCGTGGAGATCTGGCAGAAGCAACTCTCCGACAAGCCTTATAACATCATCCTTGGTGCACGCAGCGCGGTGTTTCTGCCGTTTCAACGACTGGGACTGGTGATCATCGACGAGGAGCACGAGACCAGCTACAAACAGCAAGATCCCGCACCACGCTACCACGCACGCAGCGCGGCCATTGTCATGGCACAGATGCTCGGCGCCAAGACACTCTTAGGCAGTGCCACGCCATGCATGGAAAGCTACTACAACGCCAAGACGGGAAAATACGGTTATGTGCCGCTCATGCAGCGCTATCAGGGTATACAGTTGCCCGACATCCATGTCGTCGACATCAAGGACCTGCGTCACCGCAAAATGATGAGTGGTCCGTTCTCGCCTCAGTTGCTCAGTGCCATACGCGAGGCGCTGAGCCAGGGCAAGCAGGCTATCCTCTTCCAAAACCGCCGTGGCTTTGCACCGATGATCGAGTGCAAGGTCTGCGGCTGGGTGCCCCACTGCAAGAACTGCGACGTGAGCCTCACCTATCACAAGCGCCTCAACATGCTTACCTGCCACTATTGCGGCTACACCCAGCCTGTGCCGATGGTCTGCCCCAGTTGCGGCAATCCTCACCTCAGCGGCCGCGGCTATGGCACGGAGAAGATCGAGGACCAAATAAAAGAGGTGTTTCCCGAAGCACGCGTGGCACGCATGGATCTCGACACCACCCGCACGAAAGGAGCCTACGAGCGTATCATCCACTACTTCGGCGCAGGCAAGACCAATCTGCTCATCGGTACACAGATGATTAGCAAAGGACTCGACTTCGACCGCGTGGCCGTGGTGGGCATCCTCGACGCTGACTCCATGCTCAACTATCCCGACTTCCGTGCCTACGAGTATGCATTCACGATGATGAGTCAGGTCAGCGGGCGGGCCGGACGCAAGGGCAAACGAGGACTCGTCGTCCTGCAGACTCGCAATCCACAGCTGCCCGTGGTGCAGCAGGTGGTGAGCAACGACTATCAGGCTTTCTACCACGACTTGCTCGCCGAGCGCCATCTGTTCCGCTATCCACCGTTCTACCACCTTATTTATATATACCTCAAGCACAAGCAGGAGGGCATTGCCGAGGCTGCTTCTCAGCAATTAGGTGCACAGTTGCGCCAACGCTTCGGCGACCGTGTGCTTGGTCCCGACAAGCCGGGCGTGGCACGTATCCAAAGCCTCTGCATCCGTAAGATCGTGCTGAAACTGGAGAACGGTATTGCCAGGGCACAAACGCAGCAAAGCCTTATAGCCCTCCGACATCAGTTGCTGAACCAGAAAGGCTACAAGGCCCTGCAAATCTATTTCGATGTAGACCCAATGTAGCGTCCACTCGAAAAAGAAGTAGTATTCCTTTTTAGAAGTTGAAGTCTACGCCAACGCCGAACACGTTGTTGTCGCGGGTGTAGTCGCTCTTGTAGGTGACCGTCTGCGTTGACGACAGCGCCACGTCCTCGGTAGTCTTCTTATGCTGATAGAACGAGTGGAAATAAGCCACGTTCATGTCCATACGCTTGGTAATATGGAAGCGGGCACCACAGCCCACGCTGTTGGAGCTGACCACGAAACTCTTGTCGTTCATATAAGCCTCACTCAGACCGTAGTTGGTGTTCTGCCAACCGGCCGACACGGTGATGCACTTGCTGGCGTCGAACTCAGCACCGGCCGTCCACTCCATGGTTCCACGCTTGAGTTTCTCCTCACGATGTTTGTAGGCAGAGGCCTGCTTGTCATAGAAATAGTGGAAGCCGACATTCACACGTAAGGGATCCACAGGATTGTAGCTCACACCCACTGAGAGCAGAGCAGGAATATCTGCCGGTACCTTCTTGCCATCGGCATACTCGCCAGTAGCCTCCGCCATCTTGCTGTCGAACTGCTGTTTGATCATACCCATAGCACCAATGACGCGCGGATCGCTGAGTTTGGTCTTGGCATACTCCAGACCGTAGGCCATCGCCTCGGTCTGCGTCATGCCCTGCTTTATAGCCTGCGCAGCAACCGTCTGTGCCACGGCTGTTCCAAGGTTGTCCTGAAGGTTACCGATTGACGGTGCCTGGTTGACGCTCTCGTTCTTCAGTCGCATACGTGTCTTGAACTCATACTTGGCAGCAAAGTTCCAGCGGCCGAGACGATAGTCGATGCTGATAATCGGTGTGAAGCCAAGTCCTTTCTGGTCGCAGTTCAACTCGATGTCACCGGAATTGGTCCTTGACGGGTCGAGAACTTTATAGAGCGGCATGTTGCCCACCTTGATGTCACGCACATAGCCGTAGTAGCTGCCCGTGGCATACACGGCACGCACACCGGCGAAAATACTCATATTGGGATGCAGGCGGTAAGCGGCACCCACGGAGAAACCATAGTAATAGGAGTTGCCACGCATGTAGCTGTTGAAACTGTACTTGCCGTCAGTACCGAACATCTGAGGCGAAGAGAACATCTGCTGACCCAAAGCCTGATCCACGGCACCTGCCAGACCGACAGCTCCCAAGGCTGTCTCACCAACAATCTTCTCAAACGAGCCCAGACCATCGTCGAAAGTGCACTTGCCACCACCGCCGATCAGTCCCGCATTGGTCTGAAATGAGAAGTTACGCCAGTTGTAGGCATACTGCACGGAAGGAAGAACGGGCGCAAAGGCCTTGCCCCGGAACTTGCGGTGCGTGCTGTTGTCAGCAGTATTGTTGCCAAACAATGGATAATCGTTCTCTATGGTACGACGCTGTACGGCCGTCTGCCAGTTGAACGAGAAATGATGTCCCGGTGAAAGGAAAGCCACACCGGCTGGGTTGTAATACGCACCATCAATACCTATGGCAGCCTCACGGCTCATCATTCGGTTATAAGCAATGTTTTGATTGGTGTTGGTCAAGATGCCACCGGCGAAAGCCAACTGGGAGATTGCGGCAAAAGCGGCCGCAAGAATCATTTTAGACTTCATTATCCTAAAAGTTGTTTTGAATTGTGGTGCAAAGGTAGTAACATTGTTCAATAACTCTACAAAAGTTGTAGATAATTCAGTTCCCGTTACGTTTCTTTAACTTTTTGCTAATATAAAGGAAGCATCTACAAAACATATTTGGCCTGAAATCGAAAGCACGATAAAGGGAACTCATGACAAGACTGCAAAAAGAAAAAGGCCGCTACATCACGCAGCAACCTATAAAGAACATAAAACTAAAACGAAATTATTATTACTCGCGATATCCACATCGCTTCATAAAAAAAGAGTGTCCAAAAAGAGAGAATGGATAACTGTGTCTTTCCTATAACATGAAACATTACTATCTATCTTCATCATCACGCAACCGTCTCAACCAACGGGAAAGGCAGGCCGAGAGACACTGACAGAAAGTCATGTGTACAGTATCATCATTCTGTCTCATCCGTTGAGTAGGCAGTTCCTCGCACATTTCCTTGTGTGAAGGGTGAGGGACCGACGCTGCTTCATTATCATCCGCTCCACGGCACGCTTCTCAAACTCAGTATCAATCATCTTATGGATGGTATCGAGTAACTCCAAGCGCTCATCCAGAAACTGCATGTTACGCCTTTGTCTGTCTTTCGTCTTATCGTCAGCCTGCCGTTTCATGCCGGGAAGGGTAAAAAGGATTTTGATTTCTAAACTTCTTCCAAGGGTGGAAAAGAAACAAGATACCGACGCGTCAGTTCAGTTTCCTGTTCCTTCTCCTCCCCAGGAAAAAGAGTACGAAGAGTATGTAGAGAGATGATTCTCTGTTTATTCCCACAGATCGTGAGGATGAGCGACTCGCTCCCAAGGATTGTCGTCTTCGTTGTTGTCGAACTCTTGCTCATCTTGGAAGCCCTGCGACTTGGCTTCAGCATACGGGGTTTGGCTTCCAGACAGTATCAAGGAGGAGACTCCCAAATGGATACGAACCGTCTCCGGTGAAATATATATTTTCTTATTCATAATCCTATCTTTTTAAGGGATGATTACTTTCTTTCCATTCACTACATAGATGCCCGGGGTCAGTGCTATCGTCTTGGACTCGCCTGCGGTCAGTGTGGAGCGGAACATCGTAGCACCCGTCGCGCTGTAGACCACGACATTGACAGTCTCATAAGCCTTGATGTTCAGGGAGCCATGTCTGGCCGCGAGTTGCAGGCCGGAGCGGTCTGAATCTTTCGTCACACTGCCGATGCCGGTGACCAAAGGATCGTCGAAGGTGACGTTAAAGCCAGCCATCAGCTTTGCGTGGGGGCTTGCCTGATGAGCAAAGTAAGCACGGAACGGATAGACATAGACATGATCATATTTGTATGACAGATTCTTGGAATTGAAGAACTTGCCTTGCGCGAAGTAGAACCATCCTTCGTCCTTCGGCAGTTTCTTACCCGAGTAGCTGCCATAGTGTATGAAGGTGTGAGGAGCTCCGTTGATCGTTCCATTGGCTGTCTCGCCGGTAAAGGTATAGTCTTCGTTCATGTAGTTGCCCGCCACCGTCTCGTCGGCTACCGTAGCACTCACGTCGGAACCATATTGCTGGATTACAAACGTCTCATTGTCTTTAATCGAAGGCTTCTGTACTTCTACCAGGTAAGGCGTGTTAGGCTGTGTCAACTCATCATCGACAGGATTGAACTTAGCCAGTGCCCAGAAGTCCTTTCCGTTAGCTCCCTCTTCCTTGTCGGCAGCCATACCGTCTTCGCCCTGCATCTGATAGAGGCGTAATGAGCAGAAATCGTTGGAGTGTACACCATCGCTGAGAGCAATCGAGAATGGCAATACCAGAGTGGCCAGAGTTGCCTTGCCGTTCATCTCATGTGTGATCTCCCTTGTATAGGCCGCATAGTTCTCGGTCGGCACAGAAATGTTATAAGGCGAATAGAACGGCTGCTTGTCAGTGAGCACGATGTTCTTGCAGGCGCGGAAGCCACCGCTCATGGTCTTCTGCACATAGTTGTCCTCGTTGTATACCGTCCGCACGGGGAAGAAGATGAGGCAGTTGGGGTTGAGCTGATTCTTCATCTCAGCCATTCTCTCCTTACTCTCCACGAGTACAGAGTAAAGATTGGTGTAATCGAGATAGAGCACCTGATTGGTTTCAGCCTTCTTTTCCTTCAAAGCGTCGAGCAGTGCCTTGACCATCATGTTTACGGTCAGGTAAGCCTTGTCGCTCGGGATGCGATAATTAGGGTCACCGCTGTGGCCAGTCTCATAAGCCTCGAAAGTACCACCGTACATAGGCTTCTCCTCTTCATCACCGTAGAAGGTGGTAGTGTAGAGCTCGTTAAGCTGGCACTTGGCATCGTAGTCCTTGACGAGCAACTGAATGTCCATGAGATAGTAAGCATAGTAACGATGCTCCATGGCGGTTGTCGGTGCGATGTTGTAGCGGGTCTCGTCGCCCATCATCAGGTAGCATTCCTTGGCAGGATCGTTGACACGGATCTCAATGTCATCGGTAAACGAGCCGTCCTGCTCAAGGTAGCGTGCCTCGGAATAAGGATACTCCTCCAAGGTGGATGCCGAAGCCGTTGCTCCCGCAGCCTCCAACTCAGCAGCATTGTTGTATTTATAGGGTACGTTTCCGCACATGCTCGTGTGGACCTTGTCGGCAGCAGGAGCATCGCTTGGGGCTGTATACTGCTTGCCGTCGCCATACTCATTATAATAAGGAGACTTCACCAAGTAGTTGCGTGAGTTACCCGTGGTGCCTTTGCCGTAGGTAGCGTCCATATACTTACTCGTGAGGTTCTCGAAAGAGAACTTGCACTTGTTGCTCTCACCCACAAAGTCAGAGGGAATATAGAAGAGGAACTCACCACCGGCCACTTGGAAGTCGTTGCTGGTGAACTGCTGGGTAATCTTCAAGCCTTCAGACTTGGGCGAGTGGCACACGATGTCGAGCGTGTTGATGAAGGGGTTGAGCTGCTCCATCGTGAGGTTGTAGGTGATGAGAGCCTTGGTGCCCTCGGCCAATCCTGAGATGGTGAACTTCACAGCGTCGTTGTTCAGTCCGTCCACCTCGGCGGTAGCGTTCCTGTTGCTGCCGCCCACGCTGACGGTCGACACCGGGGTCTCACCATTCGTGCCGTAGAGGCTGAGCTGGAAGTCGGAGGGCGTGAAGGCGGGGTTGGTGGTTGAGCTGCTGACCGTGATCCACGAGGCGAAGTTGTTGTATCTGCCATCCTCGCTCATGAAGCGTGCACGGTCGCCGCTCGTTTTGGACAGCGTCAGCTCGCCATACATCACGTGCCCGTCGCCACTGAGCGTGAAGCCGTTGGCCTCATTGATGTCAGTGGTGCCATTGGCGATATATTCAGTGCCGCTCTTCTGCACCGAGAGATAATAGTTGCCGCTCTGTAGCTTACCTGTCTTGGTCTGCGTCCACTGCGCGCCCGTGCCCGTGGTCCACGTGCCGTCGGTCTTGAGGCGGTAGGTCATGCCAAGCCATCCTGCCAAAATGGTGCCCGTCTTTCCATCGTAGGTGATGGACGAGCTGGCGGCCTGCGTGCCGTAGTGGGCATTGATTTTCGCGCCCGTGATACGGTAGCCCAAGGGGATGGACTTGCCATTCTGGTTCTTGGTCTCGGTGGGAGTCTCTATATAATAGGTACCGTTGCCGAGGGCATAGTAGAGTTTACCGTCGTTGCGGAGCACTTGGATATTTCCGCTGCCAGCGGTCTCGGGCAATTTCTTGTCGGCGGTCACGGCATTTTCCTGATAGAGCCAGTTCTTGGCGGTGAGGTCGATGACGTTCTGGTAGTCGTAACTATAATAGGTTACGCCGTTCTTCGTATTGGGTTTCACCAAACCAAGGTCGAGCTTGCCCGTGGCAAACTCAGAGCCCACCATGTTCACGCCTTCACTGATAATCTCGTCGGGAGCTCCCGGCACGCCCTCGGCCCGGAACTCGTTTTCGGCGGTGAAGTAGAGCTCGATCGACTTGATGGTGCAGGCGTAGAAGTTATTGCTTGCGCGCCAGAAATAGAAGTACAGGTTGTTGCCCATATCTGTCTCCGTCTTGCTGGTACGCTCAATGACATACTCTTTGCTGTCGTTGTTGCCACTCATTACGGCAGTAGAGGCAAGTGGAGAATTGAGGTTGAACGAGCTGTTGGTCTCATACATTCGCTTATTGATGGCCTTCAGGTTGAATCCGCCATAGCTTTTGCCGTTCATGTCGTTGAGCAATACCATGCGGTAGCCCGTGAAGCGGAAGCCTTTGGGCAGAGAGAAGCTCATGTGGGTGGTAACACTGCTGCCCCCCATCAAGACATAGAGGTTGCGGTCGGTGTCGAGCCGGATGTTTCCTGCCGGATCTTTCAACACGCCGCTGGCCGTGAGGTCCGGCTTGTCGGATACATGCAGCGAGAGCGGCAGCTGGTTGTGGCGCCACAATGCCGACCAGCCATTTTGGAATCCCACCTCGTTTTCGTAGGTTAAAGCTGCGATAAGGTGCCCCGATGAGGGCGAGATGGTGACGTTTTGCCCGTAGGCCTTTAAGCCATTCAGTGAAGCCAGGACAACTCCTAACAACACAACAAAACCCGGAAGCGACGCAAGCCTGCGTCTTGTTTTTGTTCGAAAGTGTTTCATACTATATATCGTTTATTATGAATGATTCGGTGGTTGCAAAGTTAAAAGGAAAGCAACAAAATGACTTATCATCATCTTTCAAACGGGTATCATTATCGTGAAAAATACCGCTGACAGCAGTTATCAATATCAGTCAGCGTGAACATACAAGACATTGTTAACCAACGTCATACCAATGATAAATTTGACATTTTTAACTTTCTTCAAGCGAACTCCACACTTAACAAATCCAACAAAAGAGAGTCGAAACATTTTGAACTTATTAGTTTTTTACTTATCTTTGTAAGCAATTAACTTTGTAAGCAATTAACAGTCTTGACAAGACTCGCCCCGTCATCATCATCTTTAACTAATACCGACATTGATATGAAGCAAGGTATCAACGGCAACCATTCGCTCCCACACCATAAAGGTATTGTCTCTTGGAGACGACTCCACAGACTGTACGCTCATCGTATTCTTTGGGTTCTCATCGTCTTGAGCATTATTCTGGGCTCTTGTGGCGGAAACTGGCAAAAACGACCACAAAGCGGCAAGGCACAAAAGAGCAAGGTGATAACCGACACTGCCACACACGGCAAGACCATGGACATGCTCCTGGAGGACTATGGCCACAACCGGAGAGAACAACGCATCGTCACTGCCAACAAAATCTTTGGCATCCTTGACAGAGATAAGCTCACCGACAGTCTCCTGCAAGTTTCTCTGCGGACTCATCCCGACACGATAGACCTGCTCGTGTGGTACTGGGCCGGGGAATACTACTTTGCCCAACAGAAATATGCCAAGGGACTGAGCTATGCCCAAAAAGCGCTGCCATTGGCAGAGCAAAACCATGACTTCACACTCAAAAGCGATTGCGAAAACCTGACAGGACTGTTTTATTTCAGAATGTCGGACTATACCCAAGCCTTAAGACATACCCGCAAATCGCTCGAATATGATCGCCGCACCGGTGACAAAGGCCGCATCAGCAGCTCGCTCAACACATTGGCCGGCATCTGTCTGGTGGCTAAGCAACTCAACGAAGCAGAAGAGTACATCACAGAGGCACTACAATACAGCACCGCAGAAGACGACTCCACACGCATGGCAATACAATATGGAATGGCATCGGAAATCTATCACACGATGGGAAAAGATCACAAAGCACTGGACTACGCACGCAAAGCCTATGTCATCGACTCCACCAGAAACAATATTCCCAAGATGGGCATACGCCTCTCACAGTTGGCCGCCGCGCAGATTTCCCTGAAGATGTATGAGGCTGCCGAGCAGTCTGTCAGCCGCGCCATACCGATATTGCAGAAATCCGGCAACATGACCTCGCTTGGCATCTGCCAAATTCAGATGGGCGAACTGCTCAACCTGCGCGGTGCCCACACCGCGGCAGCAACCCACTTCAAAGAAGCAGTCAACATCTTTGCTCCCCAAAAAGCCATGTATAACGAGAGCAGGGCACAACGCGGACTCTTCGAGGCACTGAAAGACACAGACCCCAAGGCTGCCGCCAATCATCTTTTGCGCTACACCGAGTTGAAAGACTCTATATACAAAACAGACATGGAACTGGCAGTCAGCAACTACAATGCCAAATACGAAACCGAGAAACTCACGCAGGAGAAGAAACGTGACAATCTCTTCAAACGCATCAACTTTCTCGTGGGCATCGTGCTGGTGTCGATATTACTACTGATCATCGCATGGCTTGTCTATATGAGCCGGATACGCCGCCGCCATCATCTGTGGCTGAAAAAGATGAACGCGATAAGATCGCACTTCTTCACCAACATCACACATGAGTTCCGGACGCCACTGACCATCATCATGGGATTGAGCAACGACATCGGCGGGGATGAAGACTGCAAGGATGACATCCGCGACAAAGCCACTACCATAGAGCGGCAAGGTCACCGTCTGCTCAACCTCATCAACCAACTGCTCGACATTGCCAAAGTGAAATCATCAATGGGAAATGCCAACTGGCGCAACGGCAACATCACGGCCTACATCACGATGATCGCTGAAAGTTTCCGCGAATATGCCAAAATCCGCAAAATCAACTTGACCTTCATACCCAAGGAGACTGTGGTCATGGACTTCGTGCCCGACTATATCACTAAACTGATCAGCAACCTTCTTGCCAACGCCATCAAGTTCACGCCCGAGTACGGACGGGTGAGCATCACCATGTGGCGCAGGGGCAACACGCTGCTACTGGATATTATTGACACCGGAAAAGGCATGGACAAGGAATCGCTGGATCACGTCTTCGAATTGTTTTATCAGGCTGAAGGCGACACCCAACATATTGGCACAGGCATCGGACTGGCACTTGTGAAGCAGATTGTCGACGCGATCAACGGCACGATTGCCGTGGAAAGCGCACCCGGCGCCGGCACGGCTTTCCACATCAGCCTGCCCATACACAACCGCGTCAGCAAAAAGGTAGAAAAGGAAAAGACTTCGATAGGCCCGCTTATAGAAGAGAACACAGAAGAGGTCTTACCTCTCGGAGACGACAACAGCAACGAAAGCAACGACGATTGCCGCATCCTCGTCGTCGAAGACAACCACGACGTAGCGGACTATATCGGCTCCCAACTCAAAGACTTCTATCATGTCTACTATGCTGCCAACGGACAGACAGGGATGGAAAAAGCGTTGGAGATCGTGCCCGACCTGATCATCACCGACCTGATGATGCCGGAGATGAACGGGCTGGAGCTGTGCCGGCAAGTACGCGACAACGATATCATCAACCACGTGCCTATCATCATCATCACGGCCAAGGCTTCTGAGGAAGAGCGCATCAAAGGATTGCAGGCAGGCGCGGATGCCTACATGACCAAACCGTTCAACACCGACGAACTGCAGACGCGCGTCGCCAAACTGCTCGAAAACAGAAAACTGATGAGAGAAAAGTTCACGGCGACCATTGAAAACAACAAAGTTCAGGAAGACTCGCAGGACCACACAGCACCAGACGATGCCGACCTGACCTTCCTCACCAAGGTGGCGGATGCCATCCATACACTCCTCAGCCGCAGCAAAGACGCCAGCGTGACAGCTATCGCCTCGATGATGTGCATGAGCAACAGCCAGTTCTACCGCAAAATGGTAGCCATCACAGGGCACACGCCAGCGGCATATATCCAGCACATCAGAATCAAGAAAGCAAAGAAACTCTTGGACAAGAACCCCAACATGAAGCTCATCGAGGTGGCGGCACTGTGCGGCTTCGACGTCTACCCCAACTTCGTGCGTACCTTCAAAAGCGTGTGTGGCATCACGCCGTCGGAATACCGCAAACGGCAAGACAGAAAGGAGTAAGCCCCATCGCGTAGTCAGGCACTTACTTCTCTTCCTTGAGCTTGGGATATTGGATGCGCGTGTGATAGATAGCCTTCAGACGGTCGATGAGCACTTGCTTGGCAATGGCGATATCGTAGAACGTGATACGGCACTCCTTGAAGAATCCGGCGGTCACCTGTCCATCCACCATCTTGTTGACCAATTCGCTGATGTTCTCTTCCGTATACTCCTTGAGCGAGTGCGAGGCAGCCTCGCAAGCGTCTGCCATCATCAAAATAGCTTGCTCACGGGTATAGGGATTGGGGCCGGGGTAGGTAAAAGCTTCCTTGTCGACAATCTCGTCGGGATGCTCGTTCTGATACTTGATATAGAAATACTTCGTCAGGCCACGTCCGTGGTGAGTCAGGATGAAGTCACGGATAAACACCGGCAGGTTGGCTTCCTCGGCAAGTTTCACGCCATTGGTGACATGCCCGATGATGATCTTGGCGCTCTCTTTCTCAGTGAGGTTGTCATGTGGATTGACGCCACCTTGCTGGTTCTCGGTGAAAAAAGCGGGATTGGCCATCTTACCAATGTCGTGATAGAGGGCACCGGTACGCACGAGTGTGCTGTTGGCTCCGATCTTGTTGGCTATCTCTGAGGCGAGATTACCGACGATGATGGAATGCTGGAACGTGCCGGGCGCCACCTCACTGAGCATACGCAGCAGGCCACGGTTGGTGTTGCTGAGCTCGATGAGCGTGATAGTAGAGGTAAAGCCGAAGAGTTTCTCCACGAGATACATCAGCGGGTATGCCAACAAGAGCAGTACGCCATTGATGAAGAAGTGGTAGTACATGCGCGTGTCGGGCTCAAAGACGGCACCGCTCTGCATCAGCTGCAAGGCAAAATGGATGAGGCAGGTGGAGCCGAAGACCAGCACGGCCGTCTTGAACACCTGAGCGCGTGAGGTCATCTCGCGCAGGGAATAGATGGCCACCAAGCCTGCCACCGTCTGGATGACGATGAACTCATATTGCATTCTCAGCACGGCAGCACAGATGAGCACCATCGTCACATGGGTGATAAACGCCGTACGGGAGTCCATAAACACGCGCGCGAAGATCGGCACAAAGGCAAACGGAAGCACATAGACGCTGAAACTGAAATAGCTATGGACCATCATCAACGACACAAAGATGGGGAAGATGGTGATCAACAGATAGAGCATGGCAATGCTGCGCGGCTTCTCGAAATAGTCCTTGCGGAACATAGCCAGGTAGATGGTGAAGAGTAGCACGAGCGTAAACACATAGATCGTGCCGCCGGCCAGGTGCTGCGTCAGCTGGCTCTTCGAGGCATTGCGGCGCTGCAACTCACGCTGGAAGGAGTTGAGCACCCGATAGTTGTATTCGTTAACCATATCACCCACACCGATGACTTTCTGTCCGGCCATCATCATGCCACTGGCAGGCGATATGCTGCTCAGCAGATCGTTGCGCGCAGTCTGGGAATGGGCACGGTCATAGATAAGGTTGGGTACGATATAGTTGTTGAGATTCAACCGTTGCAAAGCCTGGCGTTCCTTGCTCAGTTCCTCATCACTGAGCAACTGCTCGTAGGCCGACTTGGTCGAATAGATGCACCCCGTCTGTACGCTCTCGGCATTCTTGCCGAAGATGACACGGATGAGCCGCGTCGTGTCGCCATGCAAGGCATTGTAGTCGGGTGTACTCATGATGCCGGCTTGGTAGAGACGGTGAAGACGATCGACAATGATACGTTCGAAGTTGGCGGGCAGATCCGGCATACCCTTGGCAAAGTCGGAACGAAACTTGCCAATAGCCTGACTCTCAACCTTATCATCGTAGTCGAAATAGGGCTGGAACATGCTCAGCAAGGAGTCACGCTCCTGCTGCAAGGCCTCATCGGTCTTGTAGATAGGGAAATCGTATTTCGCGATGATCGTACCATAATGCCATGGCTCGCCGATCTCATACTGGAACTGTTGGGCATCATTGCGCGGCATGAACCACACAATCAACACGGTTGTTGCCAGTACCAGCAACAACCTCAGGCCTACGTTGCGCCAACGATGTTCTTCACTGCGGTGAAACTGTTCTATGATGCTCATAAACTCACAATAATCTGGTGTGCAAACGTGATATTTCTATTCACACTGCGAAAATACTAAAAAAATACGTTAAAACCGAAAAAAAGTATTACTTTTGCAAAAAATAATATTTCATAGGCATGTCTGAAAGAAAAGTAAGGGTGCGTTTTGCGCCCAGTCCAACCGGACCTTTACACATTGGCGGCGTGCGCACCGCTCTTTATAACTATCTTTTTGCCCGCCAGCATGGCGGTGAACTGGTGTTTCGTATAGAGGACACGGACTCACACCGTTTTGTTCCCGGTGCCGAGGAATACATCCTGAAAGCGTTCAAATGGTTAGGCATCCAGTTCGACGAAGGCGTCAGCTTTGGAGGAAGCCACGGACCTTACCGACAGAGCGAGCGACGCGATATCTACAAGAAGTATGTCGGCCAACTGCTGGAAGCCGGCAAGGCTTACTATGCCTTCGACACACCCGAAGAGCTGGAGGCCAGACGTGCCGAGGTGAAGAACTTCCAATACGACGCAACCACTCGCATGCAGATGCGCAACTCGCTGACCATGTCCGAGGAGCAATGGAAGAAACTCATCGACGACGGCGCACAGTACACCGTACGCTTCAAGGTAGAGCCCGGCCAAGAGATCCATGTCAACGACATGATCCGTGGCGACGTGTGCGTCAAGAGCGACATCCTCGACGATAAGGTGCTCTACAAGAGTGCCGACGAGTTGCCTACCTATCATCTGGCCAACATCGTCGACGACCACCTGATGGAGATCACCCACGTCATCCGCGGCGAAGAGTGGCTGCCGAGTGCTCCGCTCCATGTGCTGCTCTACAAGGCTTTTGGCTGGGAGGAATCCATGCCTCGCTTCGCTCATCTGCCGCTGTTGCTGAAACCGGAAGGCAAAGGCAAACTCAGCAAGCGCGACGGTGACCGTCTCGGCTTCCCTGTCTTCCCACTGGAGTGGCATGATCCCAAGACCGGAGAGATCAGCTCTGGCTATCGCGAGAGCGGCTACTTCCCCGAGGCTGTGGTCAACTTCCTGGCTCTGTTAGGATGGAATCCGGGCACCGACCAGGAGATTTTCTCGCTCGACGAGCTCGTCAAGGCTTTCGACATCACGAAATGCTCGAAGAGCGGCGCCAAGTTCGACTATCAGAAAGGTATCTGGTTCAACCATGAGTATATTCTGCGCAAGAGCGACGACGAGATAGCCCGTCTCTTCGCGCCTATCGTGGCCAACAACGGCGTGGACGAGAGTTTCGATCGCGTGAAGCTCGTCGTGCACATGATGAAGGATCGCGTAAGCTTTGTCAAGGAGCTGTGGCCCCTGTGCTCATTCTTCTTCATCGCTCCGACAGAATACGACGAGAAAACGGTGCACAAGCGCTGGAAAGAGTTCTCTGCCCAGCAGATGAGCGAGCTCATCGACGTTCTTGGGGGCATCGACGACTTCTCAGTAGAAGGCCAGGAGCCCGTCGTGGAGAAATGGATTGCGGCCAAGGGCTACAAGATGGGCGACGTGATGAACGCCTTCCGCCTCGCTCTCGTCGGCATCGGCAAAGGCCCGGGCATGTTCGACATCTCGGCCTTCCTCGGCAAGGAGGAGACCATCAAGCGGTTGCGCAAAGCCATTGCCACGCTTTCACCCGAATACCAGAAATAAGTTAGCGTCCCAAGCGAACGCGTCAAACCACCGTTTATGTATCAGTTTGCAATTTATGTCTACCTCTTAGGAGTGGTCATCGCCAGTCTCTTCAACAAAAAGGTGAGGAAGATGTGGCGGGGGGAGAACCATGCCCTCGACATTCTCCGCAAGCAGGTAGATCCCAATGCCAAATACATTTGGGTTCATGCCGCCTCTCTTGGTGAGTTCGAACAGGGACGCCCGCTGATGGAGCGTATCCGCAAGGAGCATCCCGAATACAAGATCCTGCTCACCTTCTTCTCACCTTCGGGCTACGAGGTGCGCAAAAACTATCAGGGAGCCGACATCATCTGCTATCTCCCGCTCGACACGATCCGCAACGCACGGCGCTTCCTGCGCACGGTGCGACCGGTGATGGCGTTCTTCATCAAGTATGAGTTCTGGTATAACTATCTCCACATACTCCGTCATCGTGGCGTACCGACCTACAGCGTGTCAAGCATCTTCCGTCCCGACCAGATCTTCTTCCGCTGGTATGGCCGCAGCTATGCCAACGTGCTGAAGTGCTTCACCCGCTTCTTCGTACAGAACGAGGAGAGTAAGCGTCTGCTTGCCAACATCGGCATCACCGACGTGGAGGTGGTGGGCGACACGCGCTTCGACCGTGTAGTGGAGATCAAGGAGGCTGCCAAGCAACTGCCGATCGTGGAGTCGTTTGTCCACGGTGTGCCTTCGCTGGAGTGGCAGAAGGATGGCGACGAGCCCAAGCAGCTGCCGATGGTCTTCGTCGCCGGTTCGTCATGGCCACCCGACGAGGATATCTTCATCCCATATTTCAATCAGCACAAGGACTGGAAGATGATCATCGCGCCGCACGTCATCGGCGAGGACCACCTCAAGCAGATCATCTCCAAGATCGAAGGCAAGGTCGTGCGCTACACCAAGGCGAACCCGGAAAACGTAGCCGACGCCAACGTGCTCATCATCGACTGTTTCGGTCTGCTCAGCAGCATCTACCACTATGGTTCTGTCGCCTATGTGGGTGGCGGCTTCGGCGTCGGCATCCACAACACGCTGGAAGCCGGCGTGTGGGGAGTTCCCGTCATCTTCGGTCCCAACAACAAGCATTTCGCCGAGGCCCAAGGCCTGCTGCAATGCGGTGGCGGACTGGAGATCCACAACGACGGAGACTTCAACCGCATCATGCAGGTGTTTACCGAGCATCCCGAGGACATCGCCCGCGCCGGCAACAGCTCGGCTAACTATGTCTCCAACTTGTGCGGAGCAACAGACAAGATACTGGAATACATGAAAAAGGCCCACTAATTTAGTGGGCTTTTTTTATTAACTTAGTATATTATGAAAGACTTTCTCTTGATACTTGTAGCATCTCTGCTTTTGTTTTCTTGTAATAGGAATCAGCATCCCAGCGTACTCGTTGATGCCGACCAATTATGCTATTCGAATCCAGAGAAGGTACTGAACGACTCTTTGCGCCTAAAGGCATCTATTGACACTACTAATATGCAAGACATGATGTACTACCAGATCATCATGCTAAAGGCGCAAGACAAGTGCTCATGCATCCACCCTAACACAACAAAGATAGCGGCTATCGTCAATTTCTACGAAAGCAACTATGACCCTATATTACTACCACAAGCATATTATTTCGCCGGGAGAACTTATTATGAACTGCATGACAGCCCACGAGCTCTTTCCTATTTTCACAAAATGTTGGACGAAATAACCGTATCCCGTATTCAATCTTATTATGACTATGGCTTAAGGGAGAAAGAGAATGCCCAGTTACGCGCACAGAATAAGCAAAAGAAATACGAATTGATAATCCTCTTTATGGCATTGGTTGGCATTGCTGTATCGAGCTATTCCATCTACATACGTCAGAAATACAAGACTGTACAGCTAAAGCAACAGATGGAGAGATTAAAAGAAATCATTGCTGAAAGCAAAAAGCATCTTACAAGTCTTCCTGCAATGATCGAAAGATTCCATGAATCAAAAATATGCAGTAGCATCAACGACAACCTTGCACAAGGCAAGCCTGCATCTGAAGATAACTGGTACGAAATTGATAAATGGATGGATGAGAACCTGCCCACGTTTAAAACGAAACTGACAAGTCTATCCAAGGTCAGCAACATTGAATACAAAATATGTTTGTTGATAAAGTTAGGCTATACACCTGCTGAAATTGCCAATTTAGTATGTAGAGCCGAATCGTCAATCACGATGTCGAGAAAGAGACTGTATATGAAAATCTTCAAAAAGAAGGGAAAAGCCGAAGATCTCGACAAGTTTATCAATGAAATATAAGTTCACAAGCCTTTCCATATCTACTTATCTATCAGCCTAATACAAATTGTGAAGTATTTGTGAAGTAACTTTAAAAACCAATAAATTCTTTTCTTCATAACTTTGCAAGAAAGAAAAGAATTACAGTTTTGATAAAATAGTAAAAACAAGAAATCACTATGAACAAAGCAACTCTTATTCTCCTCGCATTACTGCCACTGACGGCAGTTGCGCAAAACACGGATTTGACAAGCAGCAAATTCAAGGATAACTATGTGCTGGACATCAACGCTACGGCTACCACCAAATACAAGGGATGGCAGAACACCAGCCTCTCCGTCGACGCCGGCTACCATGTACTGCCACGTCTGACACTCTTCGCACGCTGTGAAAGCAACCTGCACCTCTTCGACAAAAACGACACACGCACGTTTGACCGCAGCCTGAACTTAGGCGGTGGACTGTCCTTCAGCTTTACCAATCCAATCAAGTCGCCCGAGGCTCTTGACTTACAGCTGTCGGTAACGAACAGTGTCGGCGATGCCGACTGGAAGAACACCTCCTATGGTGCATCTGTCCTCTTTTACCATAACTACTCCGGTCATCGTGTGGCTCCTTATATAGGTTTAGGATACCGCTATTCTGCTTCCCATACAACCGGAATCAAAGACTTCAGCGGACTGACCGGTACCATAGGCATCAGATTCTAACCGCATCAAAAAAACGCCGTCTGTTTCAGACGGCGTTTTTTTGTATCAAAGGGGACATTCTTCGTGAAGCCACTACTTGATTACCCTGCTATATCCTTCCTTGCGTGGCTTGCAATACTTCGTTCATATCTATGCGTTTACATTGGACATCCATACTCATGGTCATCGCCGGCATACTGCCCTAACACACGGCCCAGACGTACGAGTCCCTGCTTGAGTGTCTCGCGCGGACAAGCTAAATTAAGCCGCAGATAGCCCTCACCGGCTTTCTTGCCATAGAGCGTGCCGCTGCTGACAAAGACACGGCCTTCGTGAAGCAGTTGTTGCGTAGCCTCATCGGAGGAGAGCTCATAGCACATGATGTCGAGCCAGGCCAGATAAGTGCCTTCCATACGGATGACCTGTATCTGCGGCAGTTCATCCAGTACGAAGCGCTTCAGATACTGATAGTTGTCCCACACATACTGGTTCATCTCGTCGATCCAGTCACCGCACTCGTTATACGCAGCCTGCAAGGCAATGACACCGAAGGGATTGACGTCACACACCTCATAGATATTGATGACGCGGTCGATGCGCCGTCGCCACTCCTCGTTCTTGCAGATGATATTGGCGATCTGCAAGCCAGCTATGTTGAAGTTCTTCGAAGGTGAGTTGAGCGTCACGCCGTTGTCCTCGTCAACGAGGGCGGAAGGCGTGAAGTGACAGCCCGGCATGATGATCTCGCAATGGATCTCGTCGCTGATGACCTTGACATGATGCTTGCGGCAAATGTCCGCCATGCGTTGCAGCTCCTCTTTGGTCCACACACGGCCGCAGGGGTTATGAGGATTGCAGAGCAGGAAGACCGTCGTCTTCTCGTCGGCGCACTTACGCTCGAAGTCGTCGAAGTCGATGCGGTAGGTATCTCCCTCGCGCACAAGCTCGTTCTCAAGCACCTCGCAGCCTTGGTTACGGATGGAAGAGAAGAAACAGTTGTAGGCCGGTGTCTGCAACAGCACCTTCTCACCGGGCAGCGTAAACGCCTTGATGGCGCAGCTCACGGCCGGCACCACACCCGAGGTGTAGAGGATCCAGTCTTTCTCGATATGCCAGTTGTGGCGACGGCCAAACCAGTTGATGACAGCCTCGTAATAGCTGTCAGGCACAAGCGTATAGCCAAACACAGGATGCTCCATGCGCTTGCGCAGTGCCTCTTGTATCGGCGGCGCCACGGCAAAGTCCATGTCGGCCACCCACAGTGGGATGACATCGTCCTGCTTCACCAAGTCCCACTTATAGCTGTTGGTACCCCGGCGCGGCACCACCTTGTCGAAATCGTATTTCATACTGCTTTACCTGTCACCTCTTTTTCTGATTTCACATTCGTGACCTTTCGCAAACTCATTGTAGGTCACGCTGCCGATCTCGTCAGCGACGATACGTCCTGAGATAGGATTCTTCACATTGGTGATCGCGCCCTTGATGTCGGCGTCGATATTGGAGCAGTCCTCAAAGGCACGGTCGCATGCCTTGTCGAAGGTGCAGTCCACCAGGGTGACATGATCCATATAGCACAGCGGTTGCTCGCCGCTGATATGGCAACGCACCAACTTGATGTTTTTGCTGTGCCAAGCCAGGTACTCTCCGTCGAGCTCCGAGTCGTAGACGGTGACATTGTTGCACTCCCAGAAGCTGTCCTTCGTGGTGATTTTGGCGTTGTGCACCTCCACATTCTCGCAATACTGGAAGACATACTTAGCGTCGGAGGTCAGCCCGTCGACATATACATTCTTGCAGAACATGAAAGGATAGGTGCCCTGATGCAGAGTGACGTTCTTGACTTTCAGTCCGTCTACGCGCCAGAATGTCTCGTCGGCATCGTTGATGGTGACGTTCTCCAGTTCCAGGTTATGCATCTCGCGGAAGAACTTCGGGCCGTCGATGACACAGTCCTTCATCTTCATGTCGTTGCTGTACCAAATGGCAGAACGGCTCTCGGGGGCGAAATAGCAGCTCGTGATGAGGCTGCGGTCAACGTGCCACCAAGGATACTTGCCATAGAACTTGCTGTCGTGACACTCCAGATCGTGACAGCACTTGATGCCCGACTCACCGTCGGTGATGGTTATATTCTCCAGTACAGTGTCGTGGGCACCGAACAACGGACGCTCACCACCGAAACTCAAATCGTGTATTCTATCCATAATCTTCTAAATTTCAGGGTTTGTTTGTGTATATGTGTTATCGCTTACAAAGTTACAAAGATTATGCCAAATAGAAAAAAGGTACACTAAAGAACCATAGATGGAAAGCCAAATAAGGTTAGGAAAAAAGGAATAAGGGGCAGAAACACGGCACTAAATCTTGACTTTCAATAGAAATTCCTATCCATGAATCTACACAAATCTGCACGAATCACAATCGACACGCATTCGTGTTGATTCGTGGAGATTCGTGGAAGAACAATACCTCTCGGCACGAATAGCTACCGACCACTTTCGTGCAAATCCATGCAAAATCTTGAAAAAAAACAAAGGCTTAAAGTGTGCTTTCCTTGAAAAAATCGTTTTTATCCGATGGTCAAACGAACGTCAGCCAAAAGTCAAACGAACGTTTGATTATATATCTAACGTTCGTTTAACCAAAAGCACAACGAACGTTTGATCATCAACAAACAAGCCGCTTTACAAGAAAATCTCACTTGAAGGACAGTAATGGACCATTGAAGAAAAGGAAAAACAAGATTAAGGGAAAAAAGCAAGAAACAAAAAGAACGTAACTATTCAGAACTCCGTACTCAGACTTGTCGCAGAACTCGGAGCGGACTTCACGGAGAAATTTCCGGATGTAAAACATTTCCTGAGTTGGGCGAACCTGGTGCCGGACAATAAAATATCTGGCGGACAGCTGCTCTCAAGCCGTGTCCCCAAGAAAAAGAACTCTGTGGGACAGGTGTTCAGACAATGTGCGAATTCCCTGTGGAGGTCAAAGGAGCCATTGGGCGACTACATTAGACATGTCAAAGCCAAAAGTGGACATCTGCAAGCTATGGTGGCTGGAGGTAACAAACTTGCCACTATCTTTTATACCATGATTAAATACAAAAAAGAATTTGATCAATCTGTTTATGTAAAAAGTAAAGAGGCTAATCTCGAAAATAAAATTAAAAGGCTTAAAGGAAAATCTTACGTTTGCAGAACGAGCAGGCACAGGCTGGATTAAAGGTAACAGAGTAGGGTTAGTTATATAGAAGATACGAGAAACACCCTCATACACACAAAAAAGGCGATAGCAAAACTGCTATCGCCTTTTTTGTTATCTATGATCGATGATCTGAGATCTGTTGATCGCTATCAGAAATAATAAGCCAAACTGATCTGCCAGCTGTTGTTGCGGCTTTTGGACTTACTTGTGACCTGGTCCGACACGGTAGAAGCGGCACTTGACCATGTCACATCAGCCGTCTTGCCACAAGCAATATTGTAGTTAGCTGACAACTGCAAGTGAGAGGCAAGCATGAGACCAGCACCGAGGTTCACGCTGAAATTGGACTTACGGAACTCGTAGCTTGACGTGTCAGACCACTTGAAGTTCTTGTCACCTACATTGATACCCCACTGCGGACCACCAAAGAAATAGAGGCTGGCCACGTCGCCCAAGCCAAAGCCATAGCGGAGATTGACAGGGATGGCGATCTGCTGCTGCTTGATCGTCTTGTCCTCTTTACCGGCATTCTCCACCTTGGCAGAGCGCTGATCATAGAGTGCACTGGCATCCACACCCAAACCAACAATGGGCAGAGTGAACTTCACTGTAGGACCAAAGAAGAAACCAGCACGATTGGAAGCATCCAAGACATCGTTTGACAAGGACATACTGGTGACATTCAAGCCACCCTTCACACCGAAGTCGATTTGTGCCTGAGCCGTTGTTGCAGTCAGCAACATGCCGGCAGCGAGCACGAATATTGCTATTACTTTTCTCATCTTAATTATATTATAGTTTTATGTTATCCTATGATTAATGACGCAGACGACGCACAGTGACACGAGCCTGACCGCCAGGTATTGCAGAACGGGAAGAGAGAGGCTTCGTTCGCACGGAAGAACGACGGCTACGGGGC
>R21__coassemble_726_pt1 | contig 25765 bp, 20 predicted proteins | sample R21__metabat2_high_PE_018 | metagenome-assembled genome bin R21
ACTTTGCCACAGTGGTTCAAACACAATGGTTATCCGTCCATCCGTATTGGCTAGGTGCATCAAGCCAATGTTCCTGCAGACATAGGTCACGACTGTATGGACGATCCTAAGTCCTGGACGAAGAAGTGGAATCCTGTCGGCATCGACAAGACCATGGAAAACAAGGTGCGCGTCCTTACACCGCAATTGATTGTGGGCAAGCGCATTGGTGGTTCCATCGCCTACATGGAGGTGCCAGGAGAAGACGATAAGCACACGGATGCCATTGGCGCCAATATCGCTTGTTCGGAAATACGCAACAATCAAAACAAGCCTTTCTTCCTCGCTGTCGGGTTCTACAGGCCCCACACTCCCTACGTCGCTCCTTCGAAATACTATACTATGTATCCTTGGCAGACCATGCCTCTGCCCAAGGTGCCTGCCGACGACTGGGACAACAAACCGGAGTGTGCCAAGACTTCAGCCGTCCTCAACTACGGACTGCCTGATGACTCTTTGCGCCGTGCCAAGGCTGCCTACTATGCTACGCTCACCTTTATGGATGCTCAGGTAGGTAAAATCCTTGACGAACTGGATCGCAGCGGCTTGGCAGACAAGACGATCATTCTCTTTGTCGGTGACAACGGCTATAATCTCGGCCAGCATGGACAGTGGCAAAAGCAGATGCTCTTTGAACATTCGGCCCGCGTGCCGCTGATGATCTCTGTTCCGGGGATGACCAATGGCAAGGACAGTTATGACAAACCGGTCGAACTGCTCGACATCTATCCGACGCTTGCCAATCTTTGCGGTCTCAACGGGATTCCTACCGACTTGGATGGGCGCGATATCACACCATTGCTCAAGGACGTGAAGACGCCGTGGAACGAGTATGCCTACTCCGAGCAGACACGCGTGCCGGGTGCTTTCAAGAGCACGGTCAAAGAGTTTACTATGGGACGTAGTGTCCGCACAGAGCGCTATCGCTACACCGAATGGAATGACGGACGAAGCGGAGGAGAACTCTACGACTATGCCAAGGATCCCGAAGAGCACTACAATCTCTATGGCAATAAGAAGTATAAGAAGCTTCAGGCGCAACTGGCGTCAGACTTGCATAAGCACTATGCCGAGATTCAAGCAAAGACCAACAAATAGTGCGTCTGATTGCTAACAAGGCCACCGCCGTTTCTCTCTTTCTATGGGAGTGGCGGCGGGACTTGATTTTTTAGTCAAATCATTTGTGCCATACCATATTTTTTATAACTTTGCCAAAATTCAACTAATAATAACCTTCTATGATGGATACTATTGCTCCTTTCAGCCATCCTATGTATATCATGCTTAAGCCTGCCGGATCACTTTGCAATCTGCGTTGCAAGTACTGCTACTATCTGGAGAAAGGTAAACTGTATGATGATCACCAAAGCCATATTATCTCAGACGAACTCCTTGAAAAGTTCATTAAGGAATATATCGAGGCGCAAAGCACGCCACAGGTGCTTTTCACTTGGCATGGCGGTGAAACGCTCATGCGTCCTGTCTCCTTTTATAAGCGTGCCCTCGAACTGGAGCGGCAGTATGCCCGAGGACGGCAGATCGACAACTGCATACAGACCAACGGAACATTGCTCAATGATGAGTGGTGCCGGTTCTTCAAGGAAAACAATTTCCTTGTAGGTGTTTCCATCGACGGTCCGCAGGAGTTTCACGATGAATACCGGCGCACCTCAACGGGCAGACCTACATTCCGGTCTGTGATGAAAGGCATTGATCTGCTCAACAAATATGGGGTGGAGTGGAATGCGCTTGCTGTTGTCAATGACTTCAATGCGGATTATCCCCTTGACTTCTACCATTTCTTCAAGAGCATTGGATGTCACTATATCCAGTTTACACCTATTGTGGAGCGCATCATCGGCCGTGCCGATGGTTTGACACTGGCTCCGGGTATGCAGGAGGGTGGTGAGCTGACCGACTTCTCGGTGACACCAGAGCAATGGGGCAATTTCCTTTGTACGATCTTCGATGAGTGGGTTCACCATGATGTGGGTGACTATTATATACAGCTTTTCGACGCGACTTTAGCCAATTGGGTAGGCCAGGCACCCGGTGTTTGTACCATGGCTGGCGAGTGTGGACATGCAGGAGTGATGGAATATAACGGTGATGTCTATTCGTGTGATCATTTTGTTTATCCAGAATACAAGTTGGGCAATCTACACAACAAGACGATCTATGAAATGATGTATAGTGATAAACAGCGGGAGTTTGCCAAGATGAAGCGTCAATTGCTGCCGCAGCAGTGCAAAGAGTGCCGTTTCCAGTTCGCCTGCCATGGTGAATGTCCTAAAAACAGATTCGTGCGGGACAAATACGGACAACCCGGACTCAATTATCTCTGTGCAGGCTATTATCAGTTCTTCAACCATGTGGCACCCTATATGGACTTTATGAAGAACGAGCTGGAGCACCATCGTGCTCCAGCTAATGTGATGAATCAGATCTTCACTCAAGTCTAAGGGTGGAAATAACCTTCCAGCTTGGTGTCGTCATACAGGTCTCCTACTGCTTTGGCAAAGTCTTTCTCGTTGATGCATGCTTTATGCCTCACCTTTAGGCGGTAGTTGTAAACAGTCTGTGGCGAGTAATGCAGAAACTCTGATATGCTGACACTGTTGGTGATGCCAAGACTGATGAGGGCATAGATGCGTAGCTCTGAGGGCAGGCTCTCGTCAGATTCGAGTTGATACTGTTCCTCAGGCTTCAACAGACGGTTGAATCTTTCTACGAAATCAGTATGCGTAGAGAGAAATGCTTGGTCGAATTTCTTATAGAACTCTCTGAGCTCCGTATCTTCAAAGTCGGTCGATGACACCTTGTTGACGGCATCCTTGTAGGAGTGAGTTTTCAGAAGGGCAAGGATGCTTTTCTTCAGGTTGCCGTACATCTTGATGTAATTGGTACATAGATAATAGGTGTCCATGAAGTTCTTGTCTCTCAACTTCATTTCCTCCATTAGTTTCTCATTTGTCTCTCTTAGCTCATTGCTCATGCTTTCTATCTGCAAGGCATGTTGTCTTTGAGCCTCATATAGCATTTTTAGTTTTTTATTGGTCACTTTCTGTTTCCTCGCCTTTGTACGAAGTATAATAAACATTGTGGTGACGACAATACACAGAACCAACGTCAGCAGGATGGCGCCGATGAGAAACATGCGCTGGGTGTTGCGCAAGTGTTGGTACTGTTTGATGATGGCGTCTTGTGCAGAAATGATACTCACGCTCCGGTTATAGTCTTTAAAGGCTTTGGCGTCTTCTTCGCAGATGATCGACAGACGATAGGCGCGGTTGATGTCTTGCTGTATGAGCGGTGATTCGATCAATTGCAACATCGATGATGAGGCTCTGTTCACTTGCTTGATGTCGCAGATTGCCGACAAAATCAGATAGTAAAGTTGCCCGTCGGCATCACACTCAGTCTTCGTATATGATGCCATAAGAAAATAAAGTTTGCTGAGGCGATCGTAATCGGAAGGCTGGCATCGCGCCATGAGTCGTTCAACGGTGGCTTTGAAGTCCTTACGATAGAAGCCCAAAGCGTTCATCGCATTGAAATAGATGATGCTGTTGGGTTTGATGTATGGTTTGTAGAATTGCCAGTTGGCAGGAAATGGGGAGTCGTTTAATCCCCAAAAGGTGGAATTGTTGGTAGGGCGGGCACTGACTTTCTTGTTGTAGTTGAGCAGAGCTATAGCCAACTTGTCTTGTATATCTTTTGGAAACTGATCGATGGGACCGCACTTGTTAAGCATGTCGCGTGACATAAATATCACGCCACGCGAGATCATGATTCGTGCAGCATTGAGAGTGGCTTCCTTCTTCCAATCCTCCCGGTGACTTGCTATTCCTATTTCATAGCATCGCTGCGCATAGTTGATGGCTGAATCGCCATCATATTTTTTATAGAGATTATAAAGCCGCTTGTAGTGAATATATCGGTCTGCATTAAATTCCGTCATAGCGAGCTCGCGCTTTGCCTTACTGATCTGTGACTCTTTGTTCTGTAGGTACACATTTCTTTTCTCAATAGCCTGGTCGAGGTTGTTGAGAGCTCTTTCAAGGTCATATTTACTTGAGGCTGCAACCAGCTGCGGCATGAGCAATGATGATAATAATAGTATGATGGCTTTCATATAGTGTTCGCTCTTGGATTTAATGATTGCCTGGAAACATTTACACATTCTCCGCCTGCCGGTGTATGCTCTTTGACAGCAGTTCGTAGAGTTGCCGGAGATCGGGATCATCGGCGAGGAGGGCGGACTGTGCGGCGATGACGTTCTCGTCGTAGCGCACGGCGGGACCCGTCTGTGCATCGTGAGGCGAGAGGGCGTGTACTTTGCGCGCCGTCTCGTCGATGAGTGGGAGCATCACGTCGAAAGGCAGATGATGAGCGGCAAGGATCTCTGCGGCAATGTCGTAGCAGTGGTTGACGAAGTTGCAAGCCCACACCGCCGACAGATGCAAGTATTTGCGGTCAGCGGTCGACAAGGGATAGACGCGGCGGGAGATGGACTGCGCCAATGTGGCGAGCCGGGTGTGGGTGGTCTCGTCGTTCCATTCGATGAAGGTGGGGATGATGCTGAAGTCCATCTCGCGCGTTTTGGAGAAGGTCTGCATGGGATAGAAGACGCCATAGTGCGGAGCTTTTCCCTTGAAGACATCCATAGGCATGGAGCCGGCGGTGTGGAGGAAGACTTTCTCCGAAAGGGCAGCCCCCGAAGAGTTCAGCGCGCGGGTCAGCTCACCGATGACATCGCGCAGTGCCTTGTCCTTGATGGAAAGGATATACACGTCGGCGCGGTTGTCGATGGCCGTCAAGTCGATTGTCGCGGGACAGTCGAGGATGGCGGCTAAAGCTTCTGCTGAGGTTGCCGTGCGGCTGTATACCTGCAGGATGTCATGACCGGCTTTTTTCAAAGCCTTGCCCAAGTTGGTGGCAAGGTTGCCGGCTCCTATTAATACGATTTTCATAATAATGAGCCCCCCTCTAACTCCCCCCAAGGGGGGAGGAAAGCCAACCCCGTGCTTTCCCTTTCATGCTAAGCCAGGTGCTTATGGTATTGCCGTCCTCCCCCCTTGGGGGGAGCTAGAGGAGGGCTTGAGGGTTATTCTTTTTTGTTATTGACGTAGCTCAGTGCGGCGCCGATGGCCGTACAGAACTCGCTACTCTTGGGAATGATGAAATGCACGTCGTAGAGTTCTTCTAGTTTTGGGAAGAGCTCGTTGCACTGCGGCAGTCGTGAGAGATTGCCGATGAGCACGAAGTCGCGGATGCCGCTGTTGAGTGAGCTGAGGATAGACGCTGAGCCGATGGCCTGCAGCACCATACAGATCAGACCCTTCGCGATGTCCTCGCGGCTGGCGTTGCCCTGTGCGTTGGCGAAGAGGCTGGCGGTAGCGTCCATGGGCAGACCCGGTAGCGGATGCGCCGAGATGTCGCCGATACTTAGGTTGATGTGCGTGATGTCGCCGTCGAGCGCCATCTGCGAGATCTGTTTGATGTCGTCGGTTTGGAGGAGCAGACGGCTGAGGCCGTTGAGCGTACCGCCGCCGATGCCGATGCCGCCGAGGTGGCGTATGGCACCGTCCTGGTAAGAGACGAGCGACGTACCTGTGCCCATCGACACCACGATCATGCGGCTGAGCTTTGACTCAAAGGCCGCACCGAGCCCGTCGGCGATGAACTCCTCGACTTTCTGCGTGGTGAGGCCGTAGATGGGGCTGTTGATATAAGCTGCGCCGACGCCGGTGAGCATGACACGCTCCACGTCGTCGAGGGCGATGGCGTTGTCGTGGAGAAACTTGCCGAAGGCACCGTAGAGCGAGGTGACGGGGTCGGTGGCCTTGATCCACAGGGGCGAGACGACTTCGCCGTCGCGGATTCCTACTATCTTCGTCGTGGAGATACCCACGTCGATACCGATTGCTATCTTGTTCATGATCTGTTGAGAGGGGATATAGAGATTATAGAAGCTATAGAGGCGAGAGAAGCTATAGAGGCGAGAGAGCCGATCACGAGGCCTTAGAGGCAGTCGACGATGTCCTTGGCCACGTCGCGTTTGCTCTTCTTCGGGAAGTCACGGCGGCGGCCGTCGCGCGCGATGATGGCGATCTGGTTGTTGTCGCTGCCGAAGGTGGTGTCGGGGATGCGCGTGGAGTTGAGCACGATGAGGTCGGCGTTTTTCTTCCGTAGCTTTTCCTCGGCATTGTGCACCTCGTTGTTGGTTTCCAAGGCGAAGGCCACGAGCTTCTGCCGGCTTGTCTTCATCTTGCCGAGCGTGGCGGCGATGTCATGCGTGGGCAGCAGGTCGATGTGGAGTCCGTCTTTTCCCCGTTTGATCTTTTGGTCAGCGACTGTCGCCGGTTTGAAGTCAGCGACAGCGGCGCAAAGGATCGCTATGTCGCAATGTGAAAAGGCCTCGGTGGCGGCGTGGTACATCTCGTCGCAGCTTTCCACGTCGATGCGGTGGATAGCTGGTGAGCACTGCAAGGCCACGTGTCCGGCGACAAGCGTGACGTCTGCTCCACGTTGCAGGCATTCCTCGGCGAGGGCGAAGCCCATCTTGCCGGTGGAGTAGTTACCGATGAAGCGCACGGGGTCGAGCTTCTCATAGGTAGGTCCGGCAGTGATGAGCACGTGCTTGCCGGCGAGGGGGTACGCTATGGGGGCTTGACTGTCGTCGGTCGTGTCTTCGTCCTGGTCAGTCGCCTCGCTGTTTTCTGCTTCAGTCTCAAAGTATTCGTCGAGCGCGGCGATGATGTTCTCCGGTTCTTCCATGCGTCCCTTGCCCTCCAGTCCGGAAGCAAGGAAGCCGGAGCCCGGTTCGATGATATGGTTGCCATAGCTGCGCAGCGTCTCTAAATTGTGCTGTGTGGCAGGATGGCGATACATATCCAGGTCCATGGCGGGAGCGATAAACACGGGGGCTTTCATGGAGAGGTAAGTGGTGATGAGCATATTGTCGGCGACGGCATTGGCCATTTTGCCGAGACTGCTTGCCGTACAGGGCGCAACGAGCATGGCGTCGGCCCACAGTCCGAGATCCACGTGGGAGTGCCACCTGCCGTCGCGCTGTGCGAAGAAATCACTGATGACGGGCTTATGGGTCAGTGCGCTGAGGGTGACAGGAGTGATGAACTCCTTGCCCGCGGGCGTGATGACGACCTGCACCTCGGCCCCGCGCTTGACGAGTCCGCGGATGATCAGACAGGACTTATACGCCGCGATGGAGCCTGTAATGCCCAATACGATTTTCTTTCCTTTTAGCATTTCGCTACGAGTTGAAATGAATAAATGAGCTTGTCTGAGACAGACAATTGCCTTAATGGCTACAAAGTTACAAAATAATTATATAACTTTGCACTTGTAAAAGAACTAATCAACATGGGTTATTTAACAACAGACAAGAAAAAGATTACTACAAAGACGATTTTAGAGATGAAAGCCGCAGGCGAGAAGATTGCTCAGATGACGGCTTACGACTTTACGACAGCAGGCATTCTCGACCGCGCGGGCATCGACTCGATCCTCGTCGGTGACTCTGCCTCGAACGTGATGGCAGGCAATGCCGACACGTTGCCGATCACCGTAGATCAGATGATCTACCACGCACGCGCCGTGGCACGTGCCTGCCAGCACTGTCTGGTGGTGTGCGACATGCCGTTCGGCTCTTATCAGGTGAGCCGTGAGGAGGGCGTGCGCAACGCCATCCGCATCATGAAGGAGACGGGCGTTGACGCCGTGAAGATGGAAGGCGGCGAGGCTATTGCCGACACGGTGCGCGCTATCGTGCAGGCCGGCGTGCCTGTGGTGGGACATTTAGGACTCACTCCGCAGAGCATCCATAAGTTCGGTGGCTATGGTCTTCGTGCCAAGGAAGAGGCTGAGGCGCGTCAGCTGCTCGCCGACGCTCATGGGCTCGATGAGGCCGGTGTCTTCGCCATCACACTCGAGAAGGTGCCTGCCAAGCTGGCGGCGCAGGGCACTCGCGAGGTCAAGGCGGCTACGATCGGCATTGGCGCCGGTCCCGATACTGACGGACAGGTGCTCGTCTACGCCGATGCGCTGGGTATGACGCAAGGGTTTAAGCCGAAGTTCCTCCGCCACTTCGCTGATGTCTGCCAGTGTATGACAGATGGTGTGCAGTCGTATGTGCAGGCTGTGAAGGGCGCAGAGTTCCCCAACGAGGAGGAGAGCTACTAAAATGCCTCACCCCCGAAACACAGCCTCACCGGCCTCACCCCAGCCCCTCTCCCTCGGAGAGGGGTGAGGCCACATATAACTTTGACTATTCAAAACAACGAAAAACCTAAGTATGATGACAGATAAGACGGAGTTTGACGATATTCGACCCTATACCGACGACGAGATACCGGCAGCCATGCAGCGCATCGCCGAGAGCAATTCGTTTCCGTTGTTGGCCACCTATGTCTATCCCGACAAAGAGATAGACGACGTGCGCGAGCGCATTCGTGGCTACCGTACCATCCGGGAGTTTCAGTCCGAGACCATGCGGCGCGTCAACGAGCGCATCGTGCAGTGCACCATCGATACGTTCACCTGTTCGGGTCTTGACCGTCTCTCGCCCGAACGGCAATACCTTTATGTGTCCAACCACCGCGACATCATGCTCGACGCCAGCCTGCTGGAATACCATCTGCTCACCCATGGCTTCGACACCACCGAGATCACCTTTGGCGCCAATCTCATGCAGGGACAGCTCGTCATCGACATCGGTAAGAGCAACAAGATGTTCCGCGTGGAGCGTCCCGGCGGCAGCATCCGCGAGTTCTACCACCGTTCCGTACATCTCTCCAACTACATCCGCCACGCCATCCGCGACAAGCATCAGAGCGTGTGGATCGCACAGCGCAACGGACGCACCAAGGACGGCATGGACCGCACCGACCAGGGCATCATCAAGATGTTCTGCATGAGTGAGGCCGAGGATAAGATACGGGCCATCAGCGACCTGCATATTGTACCCGTTGCCGTGTCGTATGAGTGGGAGTCGTGCGACATCCTCAAGACTTTGGAGCTCTATGCTTCGCAGTACGCGCCCTACACCAAGAAACCCGGAGAAGACCTTAACAGCATTCTCACCGGCATCGTACAGCCCAAAGGACGTGTGCACTTTGAACTCTGTGAACCGCTCTCGGAAGTGGAATTGCGCACACTCGAACCCTTGACGAGCAACGAATACCATAAGGCCGTGGCACGACTCATCGACCGCCGTGTCGTTGCTGCCTACCGGCTCTATCCCAATAACTACATCGCCTACGACCTGCGCTACGGCACACAGAAATACGAGGACCTGTATACCCCAGTGCAGCGGCAGACCTTCCTCGGCCGGCTCAACATGCTCAACCGCTACGACACGTGCGACATCGACCAACTCAAGGACATCTTCCTTGGCATCTATGCCAATCCGATCGTCAACAAAGGACTGCTCAACGGCGCCGGTGAACCCTATACCATCAACCATCAGGTTTTCAATCCATGACAAGTCTTCTGCTTTGTCTCTATGACCATTTCCGTCATCGCCGCCGCTCGCTGACGGTGTGGCTTGTGCTGTCCACCGCCGTATTGGCTCTGCTGTTGCTGCATATCCATTATCAGGAGGACATCTCGGCCTTCCTGCCTTTCGGTCCGCGCGACCAGCAGTCCATGCGCATCTATCAGCAGGTGGCCGGTGCCAACCGCGTCATCGTGCTTGTGGGAGCCAAAGAGCAACAAAAACAAGGCGCAAGTAGGACGCGCGACAGCAAGCCCGTACCCGACTCCCTGGCCGCCGGTGTCGACGACCTCGTGGCGTGCTTGCAGCAGGTCGGCATCGCCGACAGCCTCGTCACCGCACAAATAGACATGCAGGTTGCGGAGGACGTGGCAGCCTTTGCCTATCGCCACATCCCCTATTTCCTCACCGCGCAAGACTATGCCCGCATGGACAGCGCCCTTGCCGATCCTCGGTATGTCGGACGGCAGCTGGCCAATGACAAGCAGCAACTGCTGCTTCCCTCGGGCGGACTGCTCAGCAGCAACATCGGCGGCGACCCGCTCAACCTCTTCACGCCAGTCGTGGAGCGTCTGGCCCATCGTCAGCAGCAGTTGCGCTACGAGCTCTACGACGGATATATCCTCACGCCCGACCAGCGCCATGCCGTGGTGACCATCGACTCACCTTACGGCAGTAGTGAGACGGAACACAACAGCCTGCTGATCCAACGCATCAGCCGCGCCGCGCAGCAGACCTCGCGGGTCCATCCCTCGTTGTCGATAAGACTCACCGGCGGACCCGTCATCGCCGTGGGCAACGCCCGGCAGATCAAGACCGACAGCATGGTGTCGGTGACGCTTGCCGTGGTGCTCATCCTGCTCCTGCTGTGGTTCTCACTGCGCAGTGTGCGCAACATCGTGCTCATCGCCGTCAGCATCGCGTGGGGCTGGCTCTTCGCCTTGGGTGCGCTCTCGCTGGTCCACCACGACGTGAGCGTCATCGTCATCGGTATCTCGTCGGTGATCCTCGGTATCGCCATCAACTATCCTTTGCATCTCGTGGCCCATCTCGGCCACACGCCCGACGTGCGCAAGGCACTGCGTGAACTCATCGCTCCGCTCCTCGTGGGCAACATCACGACGATCGGAGCCTTCCTCGCCCTCACCCCACTGCGCTCCGTGGCGCTGCGCGACCTGGGTCTCTTCGCCTCGTTCCTGCTGTTGGGGACGATTGTCTTTGTCTTTGTCTTCCTTCCCCATCTGGTGAAGCCGGTGGCGCTGCGGCCGTCGGAGCATCACTTTGCCCTTCTCGACCGCATTAGCAACGTGTCGCTACACGACAAGCGGTGGCTGGTCATCGGCGTGGCAGTGATCACCGTGGTGCTCGGCTTCTTCAGCTTCCGCACGCGCTTCGACACCAATCTGAGCCATGTCAACTATATGTCGGACGAGCAGAAAGCCGATATGCAGACGTTGCAGACCATGGTGGCTGTCGGCGGCGACACGAAGACAGTGTATGTCGTGTCGTCGGGACGCAGTGCCGACGGGGCGCTGAGCGCGCAACAGCGGATGGCGCCCGTGGAGCGGCTGCTGCACCACGAGGGTAGGGTGGCGGCGGTGAACAGCTGTGCGCCTTTCCTCTGCTCAATGGCTGAACAGCGAGCGAGGCTGACGCGCTGGCAGTCGTTTGTCAGCCGTCATCGTGAGGTGCTGACGCGGTCTCTTGCCGCCGAGGGTGGTGCCGCAGGCTTCGACGCTCATGCTTTTGACGACTTTTTCACGATTCTGGGCGGCCGCTATCCGCTGCGTCCGGCTTCTTATTTCTCTCCGCTGACGCGCAAGGCCTTGGCGGGCACGCTTGTCAGGGGCGAGAGAGACGGGACGTGGCACTGTGTCGACGCGCTGACGGTGCGTGCCTCGCAATTCGACCAAGTGGAGACGCGCTTGCGGCAAGCCGAAACGGCAGTGGCTGGCGTAGCCTCCAAAAGTGCTGCAGACGTGGCGGGCGACAACTATCATTTCGAGATTGGCCGTCTGAACAGCGTCATCGCTGACACGCTCAACGACAACTTCAACTACATCGGATGGGCCTGCGGACTCATCGTCTTCTTCTTCCTATGGTTCTCCATGGGCAGCATCGAGTTGGCCTTGCTCTCCTTCCTGCCGATGGCGGTCAGCTGGATATGGATCTTAGGACTGATGGGACTGTTGGGTATAAACTTCAACATCGTCAACGTCATCCTTGCCACGTTCATCTTCGGCCAGGGCGACGACTATACGATCTTCATGACCGAGGGCTGCCAATACGAGTACGCCACGGGTCGTCGCATGCTGGCTTCGTATCAGCATAGCATCCTATTGTCGGCGCTGATCATGTTCATTGGCATGGGCTCACTGATCCTTGCTCGTCATCCTGCGCTGCACTCGTTGGCCGAGGTGACGATCGTGGGCATGTTCTCCGTGGTGGTGATGGCATGGCTGCTGCCTCCTTTCTTTTTCCGTTGGTTGACGATGAAGGATGGCGTGCGTCGCCGTCGTCCGTTGACCTGGCGCTCGCTGCTCTTTCCTCGCCGCTATCCTGAGGTGCTGCCTCCCGGTGCGTCGATGAAGGCGTGCCAGGACTATGTGCGCGACGTGTATTACTATTGTGGTACGGACGTCGTGAAGTCGGTGCGCCATGCGCTGCGCCACTACGAGGACTATGTCACTATGTCCGGAGATGGTAAGACGATCACGGTGCGCAATGACGAGTATGGTGCCGTGGAATTGCTGATGTCTCTGTCGCATCCGGATACAAAAATTATGAAAAATAGCAGGAAGAGCCAGACAGAGTAACAGAAGAACAAAAGACAGAGTAACAAAAGAATAGACAATATGTCTTTTCTGTCTAAAAGATAATCTGTCTCATTCCTTGTTGTGTTTTCTGATAAAAAACCGGGGCTGAGAATCGATTCTTTTCGACGAAGACCTATGTCGCCCGTAATTTTGCCAAAAATAAGCGGTTTTTATAAGTAACTGATAGTAAGAGTGTTATACGTTTGTTGAATTTTGATGTCTACAAAAGTCCTGATTTTGATCGACAAAAGCGTTGAAAGTAGTCGTCAAAACGCCTTTTTGATGCTATCAAAAAGGTGAGATGAGGAGGTCAGAAAGCCTTTTTGATGAGGTCATCTAACCGAGATGAGCACATCAAAAAGGTCCTTTGACAGGGAGAGCGTGGTTGGTTGCCGATGGAAAACAAAAAAAGCCTGTTCTCGTCTCTCTGGATTGCGAGTAGAAGTGAACAGGCTTTTGTAAAGTTTTCCACATGAACATTAATCTCGATTGTGGGTTTCATCCGTTTTGATTAATTTTGTACCGCATTTGGAACTTGACTATGAAGTGCCGCAGCATAAGATGTTGCACCATAAGGCAGATAATGCGACGCCACTGCACATTAATTGCCGGGCAAAGCGGAAAACGGATAAATTCACAAGAACAAGCACTATGGGAAAGAAAAACGAAACACAACTTAACACTACGGGCGGCAGCGTTGCCAGCGTGGGCTCTCTACAGGAGTTCTACCGCCCGCGGCAGGTGGCGGAGATGCTCGGCATCAGTCTGAGGACTTACTACACGATGGTCAGTCGTGGAAAGCTGCACCCGATCAAACTCTCGGAACGCGTGACCGTCGTCGCACGGAAGGAGATTCTCAGCATGATAGAGGCTGCGCTTGGGGAGACGCTCTCACTGTCGATCTTCTCAAAAGACAAAGGGCATGACTGTAAGGGAAAGGACAGCAAGGGAAAGACGAAAGGGGGTGCCAAGACTCGCGCAGTGTCCAAACGGACTGCCAAAGACCGTGCTCCCGTCGGTGTCACCCACGACACGCATTATACGATGGCGGAGGTATGCGCCAAGTTCGACTATAGTTATGGTCGTCTCTATACACTTAGGATGCGGTATCAGATTCCGTCCATCCACGCTTTCGGCACCACGTGCTATCCGAAGGAGGCTGTCGACAAGGCCATCAGTGAGGAACGTGAGCGACTGGGCAGGACGCTCGGCGAGCATTGGTACACCTGCGGAGAACTCATGCGCATCTACGGACTCGGCAAGACACAGGTCAGGCGGTTCGCCAACACCCACCATGTGAGGACGAAGAAGGCCAACGGCAACCGGCTCTATTACTTGAAGGACGAACTGATGAAGTGGATTACCGACGGAGGATGCAGTGACACGCACTATCCGGACGATGCCGCGGCTAACATTGACGAACGCAAGGCCGAGGAGCATCTCAAATCTCTACAGGCGGAAGTCAGACGCAAACCAAAGCCTTTGATGTCGTGACGACATTGGCGATGAATGGCATTGCTGTGTAGATAATAGCCCGCCAATACTAATGCCATTAATACATCTTGAATACCTGTTGCCACAGCGTCTTGTCGCTGATAACGATACGGGCAGAGACCTTCAATTCTGGCTGAGCGTTGCTGCCATTAGAACGGATGTTGGTCTTAGCGGTAAAATAATGGTTTCCGTCTACGATGAGCAGCTTGTCGTTGTGGCTGGTGACGGGGCACACGATTGGGGCATTGTCATTGTCCTGCCCTTCTAAGGTGATGCGTGCCGTGCGCGGCTCATCAAAGAGATAGAGGTATTTGTAAGGTATAAGGAGTTCTACCGAGTCGTTGCTCGTTACCTTTCCCTGCGCCTCTATCGTGATGGGATAGCGGATGGTGTAGAAAGCGATGGCAAGGGCAATGACGACAAGCGTAATGACCATCGTACCGGTCCGCACAAGGGTCGGAGGCACCTGCCCGATGATGTGGCGCACCTTCTCGCTCCGCAATTCTATGTTGTCTATGTCATTCTTGTTGCTGTCCATATTTCAAAGTCTTGTTGCGGTTGGTTGTATCTTTTTTCGTTTGCTCTTCTGCTAAGCGATAGCAGATGACTTTCGTCAGTTCCCTAACTCTAACTGATTCTTGACAAGATTATAATATGCTCCTCGTTTTGCTGTCAGTGTCTCGTGGTTGCCCGTCTCGACGACCTTTCCATGGTCGATGACGACGATCTGGTCAGCATTCCTGACCGTGCTCAGGCGGTGGGCGACGATGACGACGGTCTTGCCTTGATAGAACTTGTCGAGGTTCTCCACGATGGCCCGCTCGTTGTTGGCATCGAGTGAGTTTGTGGCCTCGTCGAGGAAGATGTAGTCGGGATTCTTGTACACCGCACGGGCGATGAGGATACGCTGCCGCTGTCCCTGGCTCAGTCCCACGCCGTCACGTCCTATCTTCGTGTTGTACTTCAGTGGCAATGACATAACATAGTCGTGGATGCACGCTATCCGTGCGGCCTTCAACAACCGTTCCTTATCGATGTCGCCGTCGTCAACGGCAATGTTTCTTGCTATGCTTTCCGAGAAGATGACACCGTCCTGCATGACAACGCCGCACTGGCGCCGCCACCATTTCTTGTTGAGCGTGTTGATGTCCGTGCCACCAATATTGACTTGACCCTCCAAGACGGGATAATAGCCGAGCATGAGTTTGACGAGCGTCGTCTTGCCGCTGCCCGAGGCACCGACGATGGCCGTCACTTTCCCATTGGGGATGCGTATCGTCACGTCGTCCAAGGTCTTGCGCAAAGCGTGAGGGTCGTACTTGAACATGATGTGCTCGATGTCGATGCCCTTGTTGTTGTCGGTTAGCGAGGTTCTGAGGCCATTCTTCCCATTCTCGTCCTCAGCGCGGTGAATCTCGTTGATGCGCTCCAAGCTAATCTTCACATCTTGTAGAGAATAGAAGAAGTTCATCAGTTGCTCTACAGGCGAATTGAGTTGCCCGATAATGTATTGCACGGCAAGCATCATACCAAGTGTCATTTGCCCATGAATCACGGCTGTAGCTGCTACAACAGTGATGATGATGTTTTTTACCTCGTTGATGAAGATGCTTCCAGCCTCCTGCGTCTGCTGGAGTTTGAGCGACTTCATCTGCACACCGAACAGGTCTGCTTGCGTATCCTCCCATTCCCACCGACGTCGCTGCTCACAGTCCTGAAGCTTGATCTCCTGCATGGACGTGATGAACTCGTAGGTTTTGTTGTTGTTGATGGCCTGCTGCTCGAAGAGCTCGTAGTCCAGCACCTTGCGGCGGCGCAGGAAAAGTGTCATCCACAGACCATAGAGCAGACTTCCCGCAAGGAAGATGGCAAATATGAGCTTGTTGTAGAACAGCAGCACCACCGTGAATACTACGAAGGTGAGCATGGAGAAGGTCACGCTCAGTGCCTGGCTGGTAAGAAAGTTGTTCACGCGGCTGTGGTCGTTCAACCGCTGCATGAGGTCGCCCATGAGCTTGGTGTCGAAGAACGACATCGGCAGTTTCAGCAGTTTGATGAAGAAGTCGCTCACCAACGAGATGTTGACCCTCATGGAGATATGCAACAACAGCCACCGGCGGATGAAGTCGATGGCCGTACGGCTGAAGGTGAGCATCAGCTGTCCTAATAAAATAAGCCAAACAAAGCCAATGTCTTGGTTCTTGATGCCAACATCCACAATGGACTGAGTGAGAAATGGCAAGACAAGTTGCAAGAGGCTTCCGACAACTAATCCCAAGATAATTTGCCCGAAGTACTTGCAATATTTCTTCACATAACCAAAGAGAAAGCGGAAAGACCTCTTCTCTATGATGTTCTCTTCCCCCTGCATATTATAAGTGAAGAAAGCAGGAGTAGTTTCTAAGAACATGGCAATGCCCTTGTCTTCGCCATTGGAGCTCGTGCTTATCCAATGTTGCTTGAACTCCTCTAACGTATAAACAACCAATCCCTTCCCTGGGTCTGCTACATAGAAGTTCTTTCCTTTCTTGACTTTATACAAGACAACAAAGTGATTTTGGTTCCAATGAAGGATACAAGGCAAAGGGACTTCACCTAGCACCATAGTTGTAGCTCTAGCGCATGTAGTATGCAAGCCAAGTGTGTTTGCTGCCTCATTGATACCTAACAGAGAGACTCCTTCCGCAGTAGCAAAACAAAGTTTCGACAGAGAATTCATTGAATATTCTCTGCCGAAATATTTGCAAATCATTTGCAAGCAGGCTATTCCGCATTGCATGGAGTCATGTTGATGTATAATTGTTATTTTTCTCATTTTAAAGAACACCGTAGAATTACATTCTATTCTTCTGGCTTTGACCTGCTCCTGTACCCTTATACTTGCTTCGAGAAGAATTAAATTTATAACGAACGGTCAATGATATTTTGCTCGTAGAAAACTCGTCAAAAATCATTTCCTTCAGCTTCCCATACTTGCCAATTATATGGCTGTCATTTGTACCAAACAAGTCGGTTACGTAGAGTTGGAAGGACAAGCAGTCTTTCAAGAAGCCTTTGTAAATAGACAAATCGGTATTGAACATCGGCTTGAAAACATAGTGATTTTGTTCATATCCTTTGGTGATATAGGTCATCATAATGGAAAACATTGCCAACTTTGTATCAAAAGTATTGTCGAATTTAAACATAGCTAATGGCTTATCCAGATATTTTCCCTCTTTTGTTTCCATTTTGAACCTTTGTTTTTCCACTAAAGCTGACAATGCTGGATGCCAAAGCCCAAAAGTAGGCTGTATATTGAGTGAAGCAGACACATTATTATATGATTCTCCATTAATCATCTTCATTAAGCCAACGGAAGCATTGTCCTTATATACTTCCATCATCTGATAAATGGGGTTTGAGGTATGTGTATATGCTAAATCAAATGTAAGCCATTTATAGGAAATGTCGTAACTTAAATTTCTCGCAATTTCTGAAACAAGAAAAGGATTTCCTGCCTCATAATCATAGCGATTGATATATTGAATGCTATTTCTTAATGCCACATACGAAGGGCGATTAATGTCTGCTGCATAGTTCAACTGCATCTGTACATTGCCGATTGGCATAGAAAGGCTGAGAGATGGAAACCAATCGCCATAAGTCTTACTTTGTTCCGCCATATATTTACCATCATCATAATATTTGAAATCAACATTCTCGTATCTCAATCCTGCCTCCATGTTCAATTTACCCAACTCATGGCTATAGGTAATGAATACAGATGTCATATTTTCCTTGATGTGATTTTTGTCATCATCGGCAAGAGAACTTGGTGTGATGGCATAGTTAGAGTTGCGATTGGTAAAAGAATATTCTCCGCCAACAGACAAGTCTCCCCCAAGAAATGGATGAGAGAGTACTAACTTGGAAGCTATCAGGCGGTTATACTTAGAAGTGGAACTTTTGACAAGTTGGTTTTGCATACTGCTCCCCACTTCTTGATAGTGTTCATCTGTATTATTGCCATCGTATTCCTTCGACCAAAGCCAATCGGTATTGAAGTCTATTCCCATCTTGCCCACTTTGCCCACTTTGCCTACATAATAAACATTACTAGAAAGGCTACTCTTTTGCGTCAACTCATAGCAAAGGGAATTTGTGTTTTCTGCTAAATTCTCATCTTGCAGCACATAGCCTGTCATATGTCCATTCAAGGTTCGTTCAGGATTGCGCAAAAAACTAAAGCTAGCTCCCAAAGAATTATTTTCGTCCAACTGACAACTTGCATCCAAACGATAATTCATTGTTTCAAGTTTGTTTGTTCGCCGAATTTTATTTTGTTGGTTCCAAGTTTTGTCGAGATAGGTGATTTGCTGCAAATCTTTGTTGTCAGGAGAACCTTGTTTTGCTCCATAGGCGTATGCACCTAACTCCCAACCATTCTTTCGATAGTTCATAGTCAGTTGTCCATATCCTTCAAAGTTTTTCTCCTCATCGTATGCTCCGTTTGTTGTGGCATCAAATCCGAATCCTTCACCCTGTATTTTCTTTGTGATTATACGAATCACAGCCTTGGTACTTGCTGCATAACGAGCACCAGGGTTTGAAATTACCTCTATGGATTTGATATTGTCGGAATGTAAACGGTCTAGCTCGCTTTTGTCTCTCATCTCTCGTCCATTGATATAGATTACAGGCTCTCCACGTCCAAAGACCTTGATGTTGCCATTTTGTGCAGATACATTTGGGATGCGGTCGAGCAAGTTTTCCATGCTTCCTGCCTTTTCTAGGACAGAACCAACAATAGTAGTCATCATTCCCCCATTTTTCAAAACGGTCTTTGGCAAAGATGATTTTACTACTACTTCGCCGAGCATCCTGCTATCTTCTTCCATCTTGATAACTCCCACATTCTCACCTTTGCAGTCCTTGAATATTGTCTTATATCCTACGGAAGTTACCTTGATGATTCCTCCGCTGCAAGAGGAGTCGATGGAAAAACACCCATTCTCGCCACTCACACCCCCATTGACAAATGTAGAATCTTGACGGTTTAGAAGCACTACATTTGCAAAGGCCAAAGGCTCTCCTTTGGAATCTACAATCTTTCCTGAAATGTTCTGTGCCATCATCTGCGACATTGTTGAGATACACACGACTATTGCAAAGAAAAAATTTTTCATAATACTACTTTTTAGCTGTATCAACTTTACGCAAAGGTTATTGGAACAATTGCACCAAAACGAAAGCAAACTGCAATTATTTGCTTCATTTTGTATTCCGAGTGCTAAGATATGAAGATTTTTTTTGAAACAAAGTAATTTTAGGAATATATTTAAACTACATTAAACTAAGTTACACATGGTTACACTTTACATAGTGATACAAGAAAAACATTTTCACTTACTTATCTCACGTTTTAATTGCGTCTTTATTCTATTTAACTCGGTCTTCATATTGGCCTTCCGTTCCTCCAGGCCAACACGAAAACCACTTTAGTTTACTCTATATAAGACAACAAAGTAATTTTGATTCCAATGAAGAATGCAAGGCAAGGGAGCATCACTCAACACAGTTGTTGTCGTTCTTGCACTTGTTGTATATAAACCTAAAGTATTTGCAGCTTCATTGATACCTAGCAGAGACACCCCTTCTGTAGTGGAAAAACAAAGTTTCGACAGAGAATTCATAGAATATTCTCTGCCGAAATATTTGCAAATCATTTGCAAGCAGGCTATGCCACATTGCATCGTATCATGTTGATGTGCCAAGGACGCGCTCTATAGGAGTGCCCTCCGTCTTTGGGATGTTCACCGGGAGCTTGAGGACTGGCTCCACCAACGCGTGTGCAACATGTTCCGGCTGGAGGATAAGATACTTCTTTTTGACATCACCAATGCCTACTTTGAGGGCAGAATGGAAAACTCTGACCTGTGCCGGTTCGGCCGCAGTAAAGAAAAACGCAACGACTGCAAGATCGTGGTTCTCGCCGCGGTGGTGAATACAGAGGGGCTGCTTGTAAGAACAGCTATCTACGAGGGTAACCGCCAGGACAGAACTACACTCGAGGAAGTCATCGGCTCCATAACCAAAGAAACTTCTCCCGATGCCAAAAAGATAGTGGTCATGGATGCCGGGTTCTACACTAAGGACAACATCAAATGGCTGACAGACCATCATTTTGACTACATCACAGTGTTGCCTTCCGGTGATGCGAAATTCTCTGCTGCCAGTAACAAGGTCGTGTACCATCAAGACTGTAAGAAGCAGGAAATACGGCTTCAAATGGGTTCAGTCACAATCGACGGCATGGATCGCAAGGCATTGCTTGTGAATAGCGATGCCAAGACCGCAAAGGAGCGTTCCATGTACGACAGGGCATGCCAATGCTACGAAGAGGGACTTGAGGCTGTCAGGGCAGGTATACTCAAGAAGGGCGGAACAAAGAAAAGAGACGCCGTCAACAAGCGTATAGGCAAACTGGACGAGAAATACGGCGCCATCCGAAAAAACTTCGCCATCGACCTCACCTACGAGGGAGAAGGCAAGGATGAGAAGGTGGTATCCATCTCGTGGAAGAAAAACGGCGAGCAGGTTGACACCGCTAAGAAGTTCCATGGAAAATATGTCCTGATCACCAGCCTTGATGAGAAAGAAGAGATTAATGTCTGGAGATTTTATAATGTGATAAGAACTGTGGAAGAGACCTTCCATACCCTCAAGAGTGACCTCGACATCAGGCCTGTCTACCACAAATCTGACGAAGGCATCAAGGCACACCTGAATCTTGCCGTACTGGCTTACAGGCTGGTATCCCTGACCAAGTACAGGTTAAAAGTGAAGAAGTACGACAATGTCAGATGGGACGAAATCATACGCATAGCGAGCACGCAGGTGCTTGTCACTGCAGAACTGAAAGCAGAAGACGGTGAGACCATACGGGTGAGGCAATGCACTGAGGCGGAAGAGAAGCTATCCAACATCTATCGCATGTTCGGAATCAATCCACATCCGTTGGGGAAAATAAAATCCGTGGTACACCCAAAGCCACCCTCAAAAAATGCCAATACTGAGAATTAATCAATTACATGAGATATATCTGCAATGTGGGTTAAGAAACATAAATCAAAATTTGAGAAATACAAAATTTCCTTATGACAATTGGCGCACTGCTGATCCAGGACATATTCATTATAAATGGCGATTAAATGATGAAGACTCATGGCATTGGTTTCGTTAAATATTAAGTAGTACAAATTTATGAAATATTTTATTTTAAAGTGGTCATCAGAAAAAAAGCAGAACAATAAAACAAAACGAAGCTTATGGTGTCGTTTGCTGCATAAGATGATCGTTCCACTCAGTGCAAATCCTGATTTTGATGATAAAATAGAGGATGTTACTCTATGGTTTATTGAATATGACGATGTGGTAAATCATATTGCAAACAGAGAAATTGGATTTGCTAAAGATGGTAGGATTATTGTAAAAATGCCAGACGATAGAAATTATGGTTATTGGCTGGATACAAATTGCGAATTGGAAGATTTCAAAAAGATGGGTATAAATATGATAACCGAAAAAGAATTTAACGACTTATGGAATTCGGTCTATTACGATAGAGAAGCAAAAGAATTCAAGCAGACTGTTATCAAAAATGGAGACTAAAGAATGTATGCAATCTTGCCTTCACGGACATTTTGGGCAGCATCCTTTACGTTATGGATGAGAAGGGCACGAAAGTCTTCGATGCTTCATACGATGCGTGGGGGTAAGCAGACGGAAACGCTCAACACCATTGGGCCTGCACTGTGGTTGCATGGGGCATGAGATGCTGAATGAGTTCAACCTCATCAATATGAACGGCCGTGTCTATGATCCTGTACTCGGCCGATTCCTAAGCCCTGATAAATACGTACAGGAAGGAGAAAATAGCCAGAACTATAACAGCTATAGTTATTGTCTGAATAATCCTCTCAAATATGCCGATCCTGGTGGTGATGTATTTGTCCTTGACGATTTTATCGCAATAACTGCAATGGGTGCAATGATGGGTGCCATGAATGCAGCTATGTCAGACAAGCCCATATGGAAAGGGGCTTTATTAGGTGCAGCTAGTGCTGCCGCTACTTATGGAATAGGCTCAATTTTTAATGGCGTTGGAACTTTTGGACATGAACTATTGAGAGCTGGTGCACATGGTTTGTCTAGTGGGGTATTCAATGCTTTAAATGGAGATAATTTCTGGAATGGATTAATTTCAGGAGCAGCTTCTTCAGGTATGGGATCGTTTGCACAGTCATCTAATTGGAATCCATATTTATTAATGGCATCTACAACTGCTGCCGGTGGAGCAATCGCTTGGGAAACAGGAGGTGACTTCTTGCAAGGTGCCTTAAATGGTTTACAAATTGGTGCTTTCAATTTTGCGGAACATGATGGATACGATGGTAATGGAGGTCCTGGATATGTAAAAAGGTTACCTGATGAAACTCTAGAAGCTCAAGTGCCTTTGCAAGAAGTTGTTTGTATAGCTGCTAGCCCACGCCGTAGTATTTTATTTATTAAACCGTCAGATGCAGGAAAGGTGTCAGCTTTATCACGGTCAATTATTATTAGTGCTATGGCTGAAACTGAGTTAACTGTGGTTTATGTAACAAGTACAGTAAGAAGTCCGGAAGCTCAGGCTAATGCGATGTATAATAATCAACGTAATGGAAATCGTATTACTTATAAAGAAGCTGGAACAAAAGTTCAGGAATGCTATCCAAATAAACAAAAGATGATAGATAAAATCTATGAACTTGGACCGTATAATGTGTCCCATCATTGTGGAACACCTGAAACACTAAAAAAATAAATGTTATTGATATTTCCTGGCAGAGAGTTCCCGTGGATAAACGAAGAGCATTTCATAATGCGCTGTTGAAGCGAGTGAACATATTATTAGATCAATTTAATTCTAAAGATCCTGCATTTCATATAGAAATCAAACAGTACTAATTATAGAATCAAAAATTGATAGTCTCTTTTAAAAAGAGACTACACAATTATACTATATTCAACAATTGAGTTATATATTACATAAGATATTCAAATATGAAAAAATATATATTATTTCAATAGTAGTTTTTATTATGCTGTCTTGCATGGCATCTTCGCCTCAGCATAGTCTTCAGTCCCGATTGTTTGGGACTTGGGCAGCAAGTGATGATAAGGTTGCTGTCTTCCAAATCGACAAGGATAGTTTGTATTATATTGATGAAGATCCTATTGTGGCGATATCTTATAAGTTTGCAGGTGATAGTATATCCCTAGACTATTGGGGGAACACTATCGTACAACACATTTCATTTCGCAAGGATACGCTCGTTATGAAAAATAAGTTGGGCGAGGTTAGTTGTTTTGTACCCGTATTAAAAGAATAAGCCCGAAGTCCGATTTTACATGGCTTCAGGCTGGATGTTTTTGCCATTTTGAGTTTTAGCGGATAGCAATAATATCCAATAAATGTTGTACCTTTGTACACCTATTATTGATATCAAAATAAAAGGGACAATTATGAAAAAGGACATATACGACTCGTTTGTTGAAATCATCAGTATCCTGAGAAATTTCAAAAGTTACGGTGGCAAAGCCTACCAGTTGATTGGCTATAATAATGAAGGCATTGTAGTGCATGACGTGAAGAAAGACGAAGATTTAGAGCTCTCAAAAGATGACATATTGAACGGATTGTCGTTTGATGACAACGACCGTACTGCGTCCAACCTGAAAGAGTGTATGCCAGCAAAGCAGGCGGGTGCATTGGCAGCTATATTTTTCACAATAGGCTACCAGGAGGATATTTCTTTCCGTCGGTTTATCATCGGTGACGAGTAAGGCATGACAAGAATACTAAAAAAATACCAATAATGACACGACAGAAAACAGACCCGCTGCATGTGGCGGTTTACCCATCAAACTTCAATGACGACAACGGACACAAGATGCTCTATGTATCCTCCAATGCCCGTGAAGAAATAGGAATTGAAAAGCTCGACGAATTCTGCCATGAGTATGAGAATCTGCCTAAAGGCTATGTCATCCGCTGTTTCGAGGCACTGATGTATGCTATTCCTCATCTCATTGGCGACCATAAGCGAGTAAAGACTCCTATTGGCAGCTTCTATATCAAACCGCAGTTTTTGCGGACAATGACAGAGAATGAGAACGTAACGGCCAAAGACATCTGGCTTGGTGGCATAGACTTTCGTCCTACCAAGGAATTCCGTGAGGCAGTGAAAAACCAGTTTCACAGCATACAGATTGACCGCCGCAACCATCCAATAGACACACATTATTACAGCCAGCGCAATCTCGAACTTGAGCGTTGTCTGTCGTCGGATGCCAACGGCAACCGGTATGTCACGGTGCAGGAATACTGTCGGACTACCGGGCTAAGCGCCCACTCTGCAAGAAAATGCCTTGAGAACATGACGAAAGGCGACAACCCTATCCTGCAAAAGACAAAGATAGGCACTACAAACGTTTATACAGAAATTTAGCAAGATTTTCAACGCTTGTATTTACTGCCCGACAAATGATTGTTTGCTGCGTAGATTTTAATCATTCCCTGCGTAGCGAACAATCTTTTTCTATAGCGTTACAACATTGGGAACATAGCTTCGACCTCGCAAGAACATAGCTTCGAACCCGCAAGAATGCAGCTTCAACCCCAATCTGTCAATAAATTCGTCGCACGCCTCGCTTTCTCTCCCCCCTCTCTACTTGTCTCATAGATGGCATCCGTTATCCAACTGAGGGGCACACTTGTCAGTAATGTGTGTGCCCGGTAAACTCGAAATCCACGCCATTGTGTGCTGCTTCCTCCAAATGATAGGGCTGATGGTCGAGCTCTATGAGAAAGCGGGATTTGACTACCGTGGCACTTTTGGGGTCTTATTCGGTTATCTCGGTGAGTACTCCTGTGGTAGAGTTGATGATAAATCAGCGGATCCGCCTTGTAGAAGTTCTGTAAAGGCAGGTTCTCAACAGCAATCTTTCCGTTGATGTGCTTCTGCTCTTCGGCAAAGACCTCGTTGATAATCTTCTCGTCATCCTTGTCGGTGTAATAGACACCAGTGCGGTACTGCGTCCCCGCGTCGTGGCCCTGGCGGTTAATGCTTGTAGGGCCGATGGCCTTGAAATACATCTCCAACAGAAACTTCAATGAAACCTTTACAGGATCGTACGTGACATGGACGGTCTCGGCAAAGCTGGTCTTGTCGGTGCATACCTCTTTGTAAGTCGGGTTTTCCGTTCTGCCATTGGCAAAGCCAACCTCAGTGTCCACCACTCCATCAATCTGCTTGAAGTAATGCTCGGTGCCCCAAAAGCATCCTCCGGCAAGATATATCTCCTTCAAATTCTCTTTTTCCATATTTATCCGTTTTATGCTTTGATGTGCGTTAGCCCGACAAGAGAATAACATCGTTGCCTGTACAGCCACAAGGAGTGAAAGCACTGACATGCGACGCAACCTCTGAAAAGCAACTTTAGTTATCATGTTGTCATTGACTTAAAAATCATTGTTCACTAACTCCTTCCCGAATGGTGCCAGTGCCAGGCGCATCAGCCGGAAGTGCATCATACCCCATGGAAGACCCACAATGGTGATGCTCAGGAGCAAGCCAAAGCCGAGATGGGTCAGTGCAATCCAAATGCCACCAACGAAGAGCCAAAGAATATTGACTTACGCCTTCCTCATTCACGACTCGGCCATTCAAGCAAGCTCGATGGCTCTCGCTGCTCATTCGGTTCATAAACACACTGAGACATCCAGTATCCTGCGGTTAGTCAACAATTTGTGAGCCAAAAGGCCACAGTGCAAGAATACCCAGCCGCATGGTGGCAATGCCGAATGGTATGCCGA
>R21__coassemble_730_pt1 | contig 25639 bp, 18 predicted proteins | sample R21__metabat2_high_PE_018 | metagenome-assembled genome bin R21
GCGTGTCAGTCGGTATTCTCTTAAATAAATTCGGGCCACATTCCAACCTGCGTCCCCCCCCCCCTTAAGTGTAATCACCCCCCTCTCCGTTTGGTGAGGGGGCGAGGGTGAGGCTCCTCCTCCTCTTCCTTTGGAGATGGGCTTGGGGGGGGGAGACTGTAGACATGGGGGAAGAGGCTCTCCTTAAAGTCGCTCTATCTCATCTTTCGACAATCCGGTAATCTTGGCAATAAGGTCTGTGGCTATGCCGGCAGCTTTCATGGCTTTTGCGTGGTTGAGGGATGCATCTCGCATTCCTTCTTCCCTGCCTTCTTTTCTGCCTTCTTCTTTGGCTGTGTCCATACCGTTCTTGATGTCGCGGTAGGCATTGCTGCTGAGTTCGTAGTCACGCAGTTCGTTGGTGTCGAACTTGGAGATCTCTGCCGTGGAGAAGAGCTGCTCGAAGACGCGTCCCTGCAACTCTGCCGGGCGCGCAAAGAGACGCTGCATGTTCTTCAAGGCAAAAAGCCATTTGTCGAGTGTGGTCTTAAGCTCGCCCAACTTCTTATGGAAGCAAGCCAACTCGACATAGATGTAGGTGAGCTTGTCGTAGAACACCTTTTTGGAATGTATATCCATGAGTTTCACCTCCTTGTACACGCCGCTGTCGCTCTGTTTGTCCTCGGGGAAGGTGAAGTTGAGGATGCCGATGGTATAGACGGGACTAAGCTTGTAGTCCCAGTCGCCGCGCTTGCTCTGCTCGGCTACGGGGAAAGTGGAGTAGTAGATGGAACGGTCCTTGTAGAATTCCTGATAGACGTTCTGCATCTCTACGATAAAGCGTGAGCCGTCTTTAGCCTGACAATAGACGTCAAACACAGCACGTCGCTCCTCTATGTTGGTTCCGAGCTGCTCACTGTTGCGGTAAGTGACATCGCTCACCTCGCGCTCCCCCTCAAGCAGTGCGTTGAGAAAGTCGATGAGCAGAGCCTTGTTGAAGGGCGTGCCGAAGATGCGCTTGAAACCGAAGTCGGTCAGCGGATTGATGTATCTTTCCGTGTAGTTGGTGTCTATTGCGTCCATAGTCGTCTGCTTCTGAATGTTTATTCTCTGCAAATATCGGAAAAAAACATCAATTATGCAAGAGACTAAGAATGATTTTTTCTGTTTTATACAGAATATGATCTGTTGTTACTGACTTTCTGTCTGTCATTCTTATCTGTCGTTTTCTATCTTTTTTATCTGCGTTGCCCCTTTTCTTATCTGTTTGTTCGCTTTTCTGACAAAAAACGGGCACTGAGAATCGATTCTTTTCCACGAAGTCCTATTTTGGCTCTGATTTTGGAGAAAATCGGCATTTTTTTGTATTATTCTGATAGACAGAGTGTTGCGACGCATTTTAGTTTCTTTTGATTGCCAGACAGTCTTCGTCTTGCAAAATTCTCATGATGCTTTTCTGTCGGAAACGGTTTCTGACCCTTTCATCTTTGGTTTTTTACCTTGTCATCTTTGGTTTTTTACCTTGTCATTTCAGCGTTTTTACAGCAATAAAGTACCTTTTTATGAGCCTTGCGGCACAAAAGGTGATGGAAAAAGTCGGTTTTGCTTTGGCTTGAGAAAAGAATGGCTATTCTGCGCTCTCTATTTCGTGAGTAAACGCGGAGGGTGTTTTGTAAAGAATGTTTGAAGCTTTTGTTAGAAGGGCAGAATCGGACTGATAAGGGCAAAAACAAAGGCGGTAGCGTGTTTGATCCGGTGTGGCTTGATCCAGTTCAGAAATCTAAATCAGTAGAAGAACTTGTTCGGTTTTGTCTCAAATCGGTGACAAGTGAATGCGGTTTTTATCTCAAATCAGTGGCAAAAGGCTTTTCTTGCCGGTTTACAAGCATAAAAAATCCCTCGCAACCTTCATGGTTGTGAGGGATAAGTCGTTTTTTTGTAGGTTTATTCCACCGTCACCTTAGTGATGGTGTATCCGTTACCAACCATCAGGAAACCGTTTTGGTCCTTGAGGAGTTGGATGGAGAGGTCGGTGAGCTCGTACTCGAGTACCTGACTGCCACTGATCGTGATGTCACCACGCTCGGGATCACTCTTGCCCGTGAGCAGGTTGTTCCACCATGCTGTGGTTGCCGTACCCTGACCATCGCCGCTGACATAGACCTTCAGGATTGTACCAGCGTGGACATGGTTGATGAAGTCGTCCTTGAGCGCATCGAACGGTGTGCCCCACGTGACGTTGAAGCTGCCCTCCCACAGCGTCTCGCTCTTGTCGGGATAAGGCTCGTTGGTGATCTTGATCGTACCGCCGCCATACTGCTGTCCGGCTGCGTCCTGGAGCACCACACGGTAGTCGCCCTCAGCCAGATCGGCCGGCATGGTGAGTGTCAGATTTCCGTTCTCAGCACTGACGGCGGTAGCCTCTTTGCCACCGATGAACACTTTGGCCACCTTGTCGAGGTTGGAACAGCCGTGGATCGTGGTCTTGGCTCCTGGTGCCACCCACAGATCCTTGGCCTTGGTGCCCAACACAGGATCGCCGTCGGCGGGCGTGATCACCACACGTGTCGTGCGTGAGGTGGAGAGTCCCTTGGTCGTTGTGGCCACGATCTTCAGTTCATGGTCACCGGCGAGCAGCGGCTGGTCGATAGAGTCGCCCTCGTGGATAAGCTGTCCGTCGAGGTACCACGATATCGTCGTGTAGTCGCGTGGCGTAGCGATGATGTTAAATACGAAATTGTTTGTACGGCTTTGCGTGACGAGCGCCTGTGGCTGGCCATCCTTCCACTCAGGGATGTTGGTGTTGAGGATGCGCGGCGCGTCGGTCTCCTCGGCTGTGAAGAACGGATCATCGTCGGAAGAGCAGGCCGTGAACGCTGTGGCGGCACAGGCCATCATCAGCAGTCCGAAAGCACGCAGAGCGATATGCTTGATTGTTTTCATGGTTGTCGTTGTCTTGAATTGTTTGTTGTTCTATTGGCCCGGCAGGCTGTTTAGGACTGACGAGCCACCTCGATAAAGTCTACTTGACGTTGATGTCCTTGGTGTCCCACCACAGGCGGTGGTGCCAATCGTCGTTGCCACCCATGCGCTGCAGCGCCTCGTCGTAGTGCTTGCTGTTGTATTTCGACTCGAGCATCGGGTACTTCAGACGTACCGGCGTGGTGAGGTTCTTGTCGTCGTAGGTGAAGTCGCTCTCGAACTTAGCCAGCTTCGAGCGGTCCTTGAGCACCGGATAGTCGCTGCGGCGCAGGTTAGCCCAAGCCTCGGCGGGGTTCATCATGTGCAGGATCCAAGCCTGCGTGTTGATTGTCTCTTTAGGATTATTGCCGAGTGGGTTGGCAGCGATGAACTTGCTGATCTCTTCGTCTGAGATCTTCTCCGATGCAGTGAGATAGTAGTCGTTGAGCATCTTCATCGAGGCGCGCACGCCGTCGTCGTAGAGCTGTTCGGCGTTGCCACTGACATTCCATCCTTTGGTCTTGGCCTCCGCCTTGAGGAAGTCGACTTCGGCCGACGTGATGAGAATGCCGGGACGGTCAGGCATCTCGAAGTCGATGTTGAGCGCCGGGCGCATCATGCGTGCGTTGAAGTTGCTTTGGTCATATCCTGCAGCAGGATCGTCCTTGACCAGCTTATCCAAAGTAGGGATCTCGGAGTTGGCCGGAGCGTTAATCCAGTTGTTCCACCAGGCAGCTCCCGGGTCACAGGGCGACTCTGCGGTGTTGCTGCGCTTGAGGTAAGCGACCACCTCGTCGGTGAGGTCGTGGTTGCCCTCGCGGTCGGGCGTGATCTCAGAGCGCTTCGTGTTGATGTAGTGGCGGCAGATACGGTATAGGCGCGGATCGCCAGTCTGTTGCATCAGATCGAAGAAAGTGGAACTGACGAACGTCGGGGACGTAGGATCCTGACCGTAGAGAATCTCGCCGAGCGCGTTGACGCGGAAGTCATACTCCTCTGCGCCCTTATAGAGCGTGAAAGGCTCGTTGGTATAGATGACGTAAGCGTTTTGCGAAGCGTCGGCGATGTAGCCGTGCGGATCGTTGAGCGCAGCCTCGAATTCCTTCTGAGCCTTCTCGGGGTTGATATCAGAGATGCGCATGGCAAAGCGCAGGCGCAGACTGTTGGCATAGCGTTGCCAAGCTTGTCGGTCACCTTTCAGACTGGTCACATCGCCTGTGATGCGGCCGTTGGCATTGTCGAGTTGGTCGACGCAAGCCTTGAGCTCTGTGAAGAAAGTGTTGTAGATATCCTCCTGCTTGTCATAGACCGGATTGGAGATGCCTTTGATATATCCCAGCCCTGCTTCCGAGTAGGGGATGTCGCCATAGGTGTCGGTGAGCACCGACATCAGATAGACGCGGTGGATGCGCAGCGCGGCGTTGAGGGCGGGCTGGCCTTCCTGTGTGGCGTTGATGGCGTCGACGAGGTTCTTGATAGCCACGGAGTAGTAGCGGTCCCAGAGCAGACGGCTCTGGTCGTCGTTGGCGTGTACGCTTCCGGCATAGTTGGTCACGTTCCAGGCACCGGCGAAGTGCTGTGTGAAACCGGTTACATAGCTACGGTAAGTGTCCATGAGGCTAAAGTCGCCGTAGGTCTGTAGCAGTGCCGTGGTCAGCTGGTTGTTGGGGTCGATGGTCTCGCTCTTGCTGTTATCGGTGTTGACCGAAGCCATGTGGTCGTCGGAGCATGATGTCATCACGCCGCACGCCAGAGGCAATGCGAAGGCCAGAGAGAGCAGGCCCTTACCTGTATGTTTCTTGATGAGTGATTTCATGATTACTTGATATTTTATGAATGGAGTGGTTGTTGCTGCCATTCGTTGTTTAGAACTTCACGTTGACGTTGAGACCGTAGCTGCGGCGAGAGGGCAGAGAGCCATACTCCAGTCCGAGTCCGGAGGTGTTGTAGCCGGAGTCCGGATCGATGTTGGGGATGTTTTTCCACACGATGAACGGGTTGCGGGCCACGAAGCTAATTGTAAGTCCTTTGACGAAGCTACCCAGCATCTTCTCGGGGAAGGTGTAGCCGAAGGTGATCTCACGGCACTTGACATAGGAGTTGTCATAGATAAACATCGAAGGAGCGTTGTCGGCAGCGCTCTTCCAGTAAGCCTCGGGGTTGACGGGGATGTCGTTAGCCTTGAAGCTTCCGTCGGCCTGCTCGATGACGCCGGGGACAACAAAGCCGCGGGCATTGCCCTCAGCGCGCCATTCAGCGATGGTCTTTCCGGCGGCGAGACGTGCCTCCTCGGACTGATACCACTCCTCACGTCCAGAGAGTGTCTCCTTGGCCTTACCGGTCTGGTAGGCCGAGCGCATGGACATGGAGAAGAGATCAGCGCCAACCTTTACGTCGAAGGAAGCCGAAAGGCGGAAGTTCTTGTAGGAGAAGGTGGTGTACCAACCGCCTGTCCAGTCCCAAGAAGCATTGCCGAGCACGTGAGTCTTGTCGTCGACGATCGGCATACCGGTCTCAGAGTTGATGATGACCTGACCGTCGGCATTGCGCTTGAAGTCCTTGCCGACGATGGAACCATAGTTCTGTCCGACCTCAGCACCGACGCTCACGCCGCACCAGGTGGCCTTCTCAAGCTCGAAATAGTCCATGCCGTCGACGAGCTTCTTCACCTTATTCGTGTTCTTGGAGAAGTTTACGCCCAAGTCCCAGGCGAAGTCCTTGAGTTGCAGTGCACGTCCGTTGAGGGCAATCTCCACGCCCCGGTTCTGAATCTCACCGGCGTTGATGAGTCGGTTGGCATAGCCGCTGGTGGAAGAGGAAGCCAGTCGGATGATCTGATCGCGTGAGTTCTGATTGTAGTAAGTGACGTCGAGTCCCATGCGATAGTTGAAGAACTTCATCTCCAAACCGAGCTCATAGGAGCTGGTCATCGTAGGCTTGAGGTCCTTGTTGGGCTGGGTATAGTTGTTGATCATGCCGATGGTAAAGCCCGGATAGCTGTACTTCGCCGTAGCGTAGTTCAGCGCGAGCTGATAAGGATCTGTGTCGCTACCCACCTTTGCCCAAGAGGCGCGCACCTTACCAAAGCTGATGATGCGCTTGTTCTTGATGAATTCCGAGAATACCATGCTACCCGATACAGAAGGATAGACGTAGGTGTTATGGTTCAGGGGCAGGGTAGAACTCTTGTCGCCACGCAGCGTGCCCTCAAGATAATAGGTATGCTTATAACCCAGCGAGGCACTGCCGTAGAGCGAGTTGATCTGCTTCTTATAAGTATCTTGCTGTATGTGCTGCTCGGAGTAGTTCATGATCGTCTCCAGGTTCATCATCTGCTGGTTGAGACCTTTCATGGTGTAGGTCTTGTTGTCGACCTTGAAGATGTTGCCGCCAAACGTAGCGTTGAGGTCAAAGTCGCCCCAGCTATGGTTGTAGAGCATGAGAAGCTCGGCGTTGAGCGTGCGGTTGTGGAACACCTGATTGGTCAGTGAACCGGCAGCCTGGCCCGGTGTGGTCTTTGCCACGAAGTCGTCGAAAGTCATGTTGTTGATGTCTGTACCCACAGTTCCCTGGAGTTTCAGTCCTTCGGCAATGTTCCAGATAGCTTTACCGGTGAAGCGGAAGACATCCTTGGCGGAAGTATTCTTGTTTTTGTAAAGGTCCCAGTACGGGTTCTTATTGTATTGGTCAAGTCCGTTCCAGTTGGCATAGGTGCCGTCGGCATTCTGATAGGTGCGCAGCCACGCCTGGTTGTAGGTGGAGGCGAGCGTCATCAGGTTTTTGCCGACATTGCTCTGTGAGTCGCCGAGCGCCGGGCGGTTCTTCACATTCTCGCGTGTGTAGTTGGCGGTGAAGTCAAAGTCTACGGGTCCGGCCGATGTGGTGGCACGCAGGTTGAAGTTGTCGCGGTTCATGTGAGTGTTGGGCAGGATGTCCTTGTTGCGCATGTCGGTCATGGAGAAGCGCACGCCTGTCTTACCCGAACTGACGGAGAGCACGGCGGTGTTTTGTGCGGTGAGACCCGTGCGGAAGAAGTTCGAGGTGTTGTTGGGCCAGATCTGGAAAGGACGCTGCTGACCGTCGAAGTACTTCACGAGGTAGTCGTCGGCCTTCGGTCCCCAGCTCATATTGGTACCGGAAGTGATCGTTTCGAGATATTGTCCGCCGTTGCCCATACCATAGACCTGCTGGATGTTGTCCCATTTGGCCAGCTGCTTGTCCATGGTGATGCTACCGTTGTACTCCACGCTTACCTTGTCCTTGGCGGCTTTCTTCGTGGTGATGAGGATCACGCCATGGGAGGCACGGCTGCCGTAGAGTGCTGAGGCAGCAGGACCTTTGAGGACGGTCATCGTCTCGATGTCGTCGGGGTTGATCGCCGAGATGCCGTCGCCGAGGTCGTAACCGCCTGCCTGTCCGGCACTGCCGAAGTTAGTATTGTCCAAAGGTACACCGTCGACGACATAGAGCGGCTGGTTGTTGCCCGTCATCTCGGTGTTACCACGGAGCAGCACGCGTGTGGAACCGCTGGCACCTCCGGCAGTGTTCTGCACCACGAGGCCGGCGACCTTACCGGCGAGCGAGTTGATGACATTGGTCTCCTTTGCTTTCGTGAGTTCTTCGCCTTTGATCTCACTGAGGCCGTAGCCCAGTGCCTTGCGGTCGCGCTTGATGCCAAGCGCGGTGACGACAACCTCCTTGAGGTTTTTGCTGTCCTCGCTGAGGGTGACCTTCATGCCTGCTGCGGCTTTCACGGTCTTGGGTTGATAACCCAGATAAGAGATGACGAGTTCAGTGCCGGGTGCTACATCGAGGGTGAAGTGGCCGTCCATGTCGGTGACAGCACCTTGGTTTTTACCTTTCACCATCACGCTGGCACCGATGATGGGTTCATTGCCGTCGGTGACGGTACCCTGGATCGCATGGCTCTGTTGCGTGGTGCTCACTCCCGGAGTCTCAGCACTGAAAGCAGGCTGGACGTTGAGAGCAAGAAGAGCGGCGCAGACGCTGGTCATGCACAGAAGATTCCGATTACTTTTCTTCATTGTCTGTATACTTAGGTTTTACTTATTTCGGTGTTATTAAGCTGGTTGCAAAGTTAGGTTTTATATGTCTGACAGAGGTTAGAATACTGACAATGAAGGTTTCGTAGCTGACAAAAGCGGTGTCGGCGGAGATGTAATAGAAACAAAAAAAGCGAGAATATCTCATTCTCGCATGGTATTATTAAAGTAGTCTATTACCCTTTTGGCTTTTGACTGAAAAGATATGTAGTTTCCCAAAATTCGTTGATAGCCTCCTTGGCATGAGGATTGTCGTTTCTTGTGATGATGGCATAATAATTATCGATACCTTCTTCATCTTTTACCGATGATTGCAGAACGGTAAACTTACCTTTGTCAAGGAATGATGAAATCCAATAGTGGAATAATCGGCTGCGCATAGCTTGTTTGCCATCTCCCGTGTCACAGATGTAGAGCATAACAGAGTTGTTGGCACGAAAGAACTCTTGGATGACAACGAAAACAGTATCCCTTACTCCTTTATCCATAGGTGAAGGGACATCATTAGCTTTCACAATAATGAACTGGTAGGATTCTGAAGATATAAAATCATCTTCATCGAACCCTACAACAAACTCTGCTCCCACTTTTGATATAAAGTGGTAATAGTTTGGCCTTGCTGCTTTATCCAGATGATACGGGGCATTTCTGTTCATCTGGTTTAAATCAAGAGCCTTCATAGCACAAAGAAAGAGGTAGGTTTCTTGCCGGTACGTTTTTCGAAACTTTCGCTCAATTCCTTTTTAAGCTCTTCTACCACTATTCTTTTCCTTTCTTTAGCAGCTTTAAATCTTGCTATAGCTTCCGGTCGTGTTCTTACTGTATTTTCCATATTTTACACTTGTTACGTTTCCTTTCAATAGCAAAGATAAGAAGAAACTTTGGATTTTGCAAGTAAACGCAATTGTTTTTTATACTGATCAGCGCAAACATCCCTCCTGGCTCTATGGCGCGAGCAGGAGGGATGAGGGTTATCCTGAGAACAAATGAAGCCTGTTATATATACCAGTTGTTGAACGAAGCAATCTTATCTTGCGAGACAGAGCTGACGGTCCTTGATGATCAGGCCGCGAAAGCTGTCGGGAACGGTTCTGCCGGTAAGGTCGTAGCACCTCTGCTGTCCGTTGCCGGTCATTGCCAGATTAAAGATGGCGGTGGTCATGCCCTGTGGCATGATGATCACATTCTTCAGCCTTACGCCGTAGCCCTGCATGATGAGGCCTTTGGTTTGTAGCTTTGCCAATGTGGCGGCATCGAAGCTCAGGCTCAGCGAATAGGTTCTGTCATTGGTGCCCTGAGCAGCTTTGGGATCATAACTGCCCTTATAGTTTTTGCCGTTTATTTTGAAGTTGACCTTACCGCTCCAGTCGCCATACATCAGTTGCAACTGCTCATAGTCGGCGGAAGGCACCTGCCCGATGGTCAGCATCAGCCGTCCCTTGGTGGTGAAGCTGTTGAACTTATTAGCCGGGATCTTCAGTTGCAGGCCCTCGCCCCAGTTGAGCAACGCATCACCTTCCCAGAAGACGCCGTTCTCTGCCTTTTCCTTATAGGGTTCCAGTCCGGCTCCGAGCTGCAAGCCCTGCAACAGCCAGGGCGCGTCGACACTCATATGATTATTACGGTTGAAGATGCCATACATCTCACAGCCGTTGCCAAACGTGTTGTTGTCCCAGACGATGGGCGCAAAGCCACGGCTGCGGGCCTCCTTGACGAGCTGCTGGAGATAGTATTTCTCATTGTCGAGTTGGGTAGCGCGGTCGTCGGTGGTGAAGTGAGTAGAGACGCCCAACTCGCCGATGATCACGCCGAGACCCTTGTCGGGCCACAGCGTCTTGGCCTTGTCGAAGGTCTTCGTCAGCTGGCTCTCGTCGTCGGGAGAAATCTTGCCTTTGTCTTTGAAGGCCTGTCCCCAATAGTAGTAGCTGCCCTCCTTACCGCCACAATAGTTGTAGGGATTGTAGTAGTGGAACTCGACGCACAGCCGGTCTTTGGCCGGATCGTTGGGGATGACAAAATGCTGAAAGCCGTAGTCGGGATTGCAGGAGTAAGTCTGCACGATGAGCACGCGCTCGGCATTGTTGCCGCCGGTGGTGCGTACGGCGTTGATAAACGTTTGGTTGTAGCTGTTCACCACGTCGGCCTGCTCCGAGGTCGGCGCCTGCCAGTTGACCTGCGTCTCGTTGATGCCGGCAAAAGCCAAGTCCGGACCATAGTCCTTGAAGCGTGTGGCAATCTGCTTCCACAGTGCGGCGAGCTTCTCGTTGTTCTCTTTCTGTTGTGCATAGAAGGGATGCTGCTCCAACCACACCTCGTGGTGCGTGTTGATGATGATTTTCATGTTTTCGTCCAAGCAGTAGTTGACCACCTCCTCCACGCGGTTCATCCACTTGCTGTCGATGGTCATCGTCTTCTCGTCGGAGAGATGGCAGCCCCATTGCACGGGGATGCGCACGCAATTGAAGCCCTGTGCCTTTACGGCCTTGATCATCTCACGTGTTGTCATCGGGTTGCCCCAGGCCGTCTCGTCGTTGCCTTTGCTTTCGAGACTGTTGCCGAGGTTCCAACCGAGTACGACAGACGAAGTCCATGTCTTGGCATCGATGTTCATCTCTTCGGCCGTTGTAGTGGCTCCAGCGGGTGTGGAGACCCATGCTGAGCACAGCCAGCAGGCCAGTAATAGCAGTATGTTTTTGCTTCTTGTCATAGGTATTAATTGATAAAGATATGCATTGCTGATGTTGTGATAACGCTGGCAAAGTTACGATGATATTCATAGATCTGATACAGAGTACCGCCAAAAAAAGTTTCTTTTCTGACATTTTTGCCAGGAAAAAGGTACGAGATTAACGCTTATTTATTAAATTTGCCACATGAAACCATTGCGACACCTATTATTATTACTGTGTCTTCTGCTGTCATCCATAGCAGCACGGAGTACGCCAATGCCGACTCCCGCCTATCAGGTTCGTCACATAGGGCTGACCGAAGGGTTGGACAACATGCGTGTGTTCTCTATTCTGCAGGACCGCAACGACGTGATATGGATCGCAACAAAGAACGGCATCAACCGCTACAACGGCTGCGTGGTGAAAGTCTACCGGCTCAGCAGCGACCGTGTCTACAGCAATGCTGCCGGCCGCATCTTTTCGTTACGACAAGACGGCGACACGCTCTATGCCTACGACAACAAGGGTAATATATATAGGTATAGTTCGGCTTTGGACCGCTTTGAGCATGTGGTGAGTCTGAGCAAGTGGTTTCAGGGCTATCTCAAACTCAATGATCTGTATATTGACCGGGATCACAGGTTGTGGCTGGCTGCGCGCAACGGCCTCTATTGCTATGACCATGGTAAGATGACTTTGGCCGGACCCACACAGGAAGTTAACGTGATCACGGCCGACAACCGTGGCCGACTTTTCATCGCTACCGCCACGGCAGTGCTTGCTCAGTTTGGGAAGAGATGGAAAACATTGGTTGGACTGGAAGGGCTGGAAGCACAGTCGCTCTATTTCGACGCACCCTCGCAGCGGCTGTGGGTAGGCTCATTGGTGCAGGGCATCCGCGTTTACGACCTCAAGGACCATCGGGTTGGCGTGGTATCAACGCAACCTCAGATACAGCATCCCGTCAGAGCCATCACACCTTTGGGAGAAACGACGATGCTCGTGGGTGTCGACGGAGAGGGTGTCTATGCTTTTGACCACCAAGGACATCAAGGGCGACTGCTGTTCAACGTATCGGATGACACGCGCAACGCACTGAGCGGTAATGGCATCTACACCATCACCGTAGATCGGCAACACAACATTTGGATGGGCAGCTACACGGGAGGCCTCGATGTAGCCATGCCTCGATGGTCGGGCTATCAGCTGTTTCGGCATGAGTATAAGGACAGTAACTCCCTGCTCGACAACGGCGTGAACGCTGTCTGCGCGACTGCCGACGGCACGCTGTGGTTTGGTACCAACCTCGGATTGTCGGCTTATCATCCCATCTCCGGGCGCTGGACTCACAGTCTACAAGGGCGTGTAGTGCTGGCTTTGTGCCCATCAGGCAATGGCGGCGTGTGGGCGGGTACCTATGGCAATGGCGTCTTTGCCGTCAGCACGACGGGTGCGGCCAAGGCCGCCTATGCCCGGTCTTTGGGTAATCTGTCGTCGGAGTGCATCACCAGTTTGGCTTGCGACCACCTCGGACGGTTGTGGGTGGGGGCTATTGACGGCCCTCTGTCCTGTATTGTCAACAGCAAGGGACACGACCTGCCCATCCGTGAGGCGGAATGCCTCACGGCGATTGGCAACAAGATGGCGGTGGGCACTACGGCAGGCTTCTGTGTTGTCGATGTCCGTACGTGGCACATCGAGCACTATTTCAATCCCGGCGACTTCGGTGACAAAGACATCTGTTGCTTCATCAACTCCATCATTGCCGATGGCAACCATGACTTTTGGCTGGGAACCGACGGTGGTGGCATCTATCACTACGATACGCTTACCAAGAAATATTGGCAGATCTCCACACGCCAAGGCCTGCCGTCAAACACCATCGCGGGCATCTGTCATGGTGCCCAGGGGCTGTTGATGGTCAGCACCGACCGCGGGCTCTGTACCTTTGACGGCCGGACACGGCGAGTACGACAGCTCAGCACCTATGAGGGACTGGATCAGGAATACAACCGCATGGCCTGTTGGCAACTGCCCGATGGTAAGCTGTTGTTTGGAGGCAACGATGGCGGTGTGCTGCTCTCGCCTGCTGCCGTGCTGCCCTCTCACTATACGGCACAGCTCAGAGTGACCTCGATTCTGCCGCTCGACGCCAAGCAGGCCGAAGACAGCGATGTGCGCCGGCGTATCTTCGACATGCTGCGTGAGGGAGCGGTCAGCCTGCCCTATACCCAAAATTCCTTCACCGTGGACTTTGAGTGCATCAACTATCGCTTCCAGCATGACGTCCGATACGAATATTTCCTTGAAGGCTATGACAAGCAATGGATCATGATGCAACGTCTGCAAAGCCTCAGATACACCAATGTGCCGTCGGGAAGTTACACGCTGCACATCCGCGCGCTCAGTCGTACCGACGGTCGCGTCATCGACGCCAAGGATATTCCGTTCGTCATCCAGCGGCCTTGGTGGAACTCCTTCTTCGCTTGGGTCGTCTATCTGCTCATCGTTTTGTCGCTCGTCTATCTGGCTTGGCGCTGGTATCGCGCCCGATTGGAGTCGAGATACTACAACGAGAAGATCTCGTTCTTTGTCAATACGGCACACGACATCCGTACGCCGCTCAGCCTCGTGCTGGCTCCTCTTGACGATATGGCCAAGGACAATACGCTCAGCGAGCCGTCGGCACGCTATCTCTCCATCGCGCGCCGCAATGGTGCCAAACTGTTGAAGATGATCACGGGCTTGCTCGATTTCCAGAAGATCGACCAGCAGGGCAGCGAGCCGAGTGTCAGGAAGATGGCACTGAAGCCTCTGCTCGAGCAGCAGGTCGCGCGCTTTGCGTTGCTTGCCCAGGAAAAGAAGATCACGCTCGTGCTTGATGATTGTCCGAGCGAAGCCTTGGTCTGGTTCGACCCGATGATGGCCGACAAACTCTTCGACAACCTCATCTCCAATGCCATCAAATACACGAGTGAGGGTGGGCACATTCATCTCAGGGCATGGCAACAGCGCGGCGAGACCGTCATCAGCGTAGCCGACGATGGGATGGGCATTCCCGAGAGTGATCAGAAGCATATTTTCCGCCGTTTCTACCGTGCTTCCAATGGCATCAACTCCAAGCAGATGGGAAGTGGACTCGGGCTGATGCTCTGTCGCAAACTGGTGGAGACGCACTACGGCAAGCTGACGTTTACCAGTAAGGAGCAGGTAGGCACGACTTTCTTTGTACATCTCCCTGCTGACGGCAGCCGCTATTTTCCGGAGGCAACGGAGCAGGATGAGCGGCAGGGTAGGGAAGGCGCTGCTATGGCAACAAGTCTTTTGCTCAAAGATTCGGTATTAGATACTCGCTTCGACTCCGCAAGTGAAAATGTATTGGAAGGCGGGGAAGCAGAGGATAAACAGAAGATGGAAGCAGAAGAAAGCCAGCCGCAGGATGAGGAAAACGGCGAGAACGGCAAGGATACCATTCTCTTTGTCGACGACAACGCCGAGTTGCTGCGGTACTTGCGTATGTCTTTCTCAAGTGACTACCATATTATTACGAAGGAGAGCGCGGAAGAGGCTTTGAACTATCTGCGTGGCGGTACCTGCGATATCGTGGTTTCCGATGTAATGATGGGCGGCATGGATGGTAATGAACTTTGCCGACGGCTGAAGGAAAATGCCGATACGGCATGGTTGCCGGTCATTCTGCTTACGGCTAAGGTCGGTAAGGACTTCATGATCGAGGGCTTGGATAAGGGTGCCGACGACTACATTGCCAAGCCTTTCGACACGGATATCCTGGCAAAGAAAATCCGCAACGTCATCGACAACCGGCGCCGCTTGAGCAAATACTATCTGCGTCGTGCCCTGCAATTGGCTCATGGCGGTGAAGAACCGGTTATACCCTCTCCGCAAGAGAAGACAATATCGACTTTGTCAGACGACTCTCCTCTTGCTGTACAGCGAGACGATAGCAACGAACAGCAGGCTGAGGTTAAGCCTGAGGTACTCAATGCTGATGATCAGGCCTTTGTTGACAAAGCCACGCAGACGGTGCTTGACCATCTGAGCGAGGAGAACTTTGATGTGAACCATCTTTGCCGCGAGATGGCCATGAGCCGTACGTTGTTCTATGGCCGCCTGAAGACGCTCACCGGCAAAGCACCGCAGGAGTTCATGCGTCTCATCCGATTGGAGCAGGCTGCGGCGTTGTTGCGGAAGGGTGTACCCGTCCTTGACGTGGCTACCCGCTGCGGTTTCCCGAACTCCAAATATTTCAGTACGGTGTTTAAGAAGCATTTCGGCATGCCGCCGAGTAAGTACAAAAAGGAAGAGTGATGAGGCTTTGTACTGATGAACAAAGGATAGTGACGTTGTTACCAACCCGTGGTAATGCTGTTACCAATCCTTGGTAATGCCGTTACCAGCCTGTGGTAATGTGTTTACCAAACCGTGGTAATAATGCCAATCGCCTCATGTCACAGAATTGATAAGCCGAGATAACATTTTTAGGTAAATAATGTTCATGTTACAGAAAGATTTAGTAACTTTGCAAGCACTTAAGCGAATATTCAAAAAATAACGTTATCATTTTTTTATGAACTTCATTTTATTCATCACCGTTTTGCTGACGGCTGTCACGCTGGTGCTTGGCGCATATGTCATTGCCAAGCTCATCGGTCCCCGTTCCTACAATCCGGTCAAGGGTGAGCCTTTTGAGTGCGGTATCCCCACGCGCGGCAGCAGCTGGTTGCCTTTGCATGCGGGCTACTATCTCTTTGCCATCCTTTTCCTGATGTTCGACATTGAGACCGTGTTGCTCTACCCCTGGGCCGTTGTCGTGAAGCAGTTCGGCTCACTGGCTTTGGTGAGCATCGGCTTCTTCCTGGTGGTTTTGGTTTTAGGCTTGGCTTATGCCTGGCGGAAAGGAGCATTGGAATGGAAATAAGAAAACCACACATCAAGAGCATTCCCTACGAGGAGTTCAAGGACAACGATACCTTGGAGAACATCGCCGCCGAACTCAACGACGGTGGCGTGAACGTGGTTCTGGGAAGCCTCGATCAGATGATCAACTGGGGCCGCAGCAACTCGCTGTGGTCGCTGACGTTTGGTACCTCGTGCTGCGGTATTGAGTTCATGGCTGTGGGTTGTGCCCGTTACGACTTCTCTCGCTTCGGCTTTGAGGTGACGCGTAACTCAGCCCGACAGGCCGACTTGATTATGTGCGCCGGTACGATCACCAACAAGATGGCTCCGGTGTTCAAGCGCCTGTATGATGAGATGGCCGAGCCAAAGTATGTCGTTGCTGTCGGCGGCTGCACCATCAGCGGAGGTCCTTTCAAAAAGAGCTACAGCGTCGTGCGCGGTATCGACCAGATCGTACCTGTCGACGTCTACATCCCGGGCTGTCCTCCGCGTCCGGAGGCTATCCTCTACGGTATGATGCAGTTGCAGCGTAAGGTAAAGGTAGAGAAGTTCTTCGGAGGCGCCAACCACAAGATGACCCGTGAGGAGAAAGCGGAGAGTATGGGTCTCGGTGGTCTGCACGGTATCAGCAATGAGAACCTCAGCGCTGCCAGGATCGGCGGAAAGACCCCTATCATGGTCACAGCTTCTCCCAACAAAGAAGACCTCGAAGCCCTCGGACGTGACCTCGACGCTCTTGAAGAGGAGGGAAAGGAATTTGAAGTGCACAAGCAACCCGCTGCCGACACTGAGCAGGCTGCGGCAAGTGATAACAATCAACAATAAGGTAAGCGAACTGTCATGAAGTTAGAAAACAAAGAATTCGGATTTGACAACTTTGCCGCTGAGATGGCAAAGCTGAAGAATGATAAGCATTTCGATTACCTGGTCACCATCATCGGTGAGGATTTCGGTCCTGAGGAAGGACTGGGATGTATCTACATCCTGGAGAACACCGACAGCCACGAGCGTGTTTCGGTCAAGCAGATTGCCAAGAAGGTGGGAGAGACAGACTATGTCATCCCCTCCGTGCTGAAACTCTGGCACGACGCCGACCTGCTCGAGCGTGAGGTCTATGATTTCTTCGGCATCAAGTTCCTCGGACATCCCGACATGCGTCGCCTGTTTATGCGCAGCGACTTCCAGGGCTGGCCACTTCGCAAGGACTTCGATATGAGTCCCGAGAAGAACCAGTTCCCCATGACCGATGAGCCTGAGACCGACTGGACCTCAGAGTGGAACCTCAATGACTGCGGTGATCTCGTGGAGACCAAGCATCGTCTGCTCAATGACGACGACTTCGTCATCAACTTCGGTCCTAACCACCCAAGTACCCACGGTGTGCTCCGTCTGAGAACTGTCGTGGACGGCGAGACCATCAAGCACATCTATCCCCACCTCGGATATATCCACCGTGGTATGGAGAAGATGATGGAGAGCATGACCTATCCTCAGACGCTCGCCCTCACCGACCGACTGAACTATCTCTGTGCCATGCACCACCGTCACGCCCTCGTCGGCGTCATCGAGGAAGCTATGGGCATTGAGCTCAGCGACCGCATCCGCTACATCCGCACCATCATGGACGAGTTGCAGCGTATCGACAACCACCTGCTCTTCCTCGGAACATGCGCGCAGGACCTCAGCGCCCTGACGGCATTCCTCTACTGTATGCGTGACCGTGAGCATGTGCTCAACGTCATGGAGGAGACGACGGGCGGACGACTCATCCAGAACTATTATAGAATAGGTGGCCTGCAGGCCGATATCGACCCGCACTTTGTGGAGAACACCAAGACGCTCTGCAAATATCTCCGTCCTTTCGTACAGGAGTATCTCGACGTCTTCGGTGACAACGTCATCACTCACCAGCGTCTCGAAGGCGTAGGCTACATGAATCTTGAGGATTGTATCAACTACGGCGTCACCGGTCCTGCCGGACGTGCCGCCGGATGGAAGAACGATGTCCGCAAGAATCATCCTTACGATCTCTACGACAAAGTCAACTTCGAGCAGATCCTCGGTAAGAATTGCGACTCGATGGACCGCTACATGATCCACATCAACGAGATCTATCAGAGCTTGAACATCATCGAGCAGCTCATCGACAACATCCCTGAGGGTGACTTCTATATCAAGCAGAAGCCGATCATCAAGGTGCCTGAGGGCCAGTGGTGGTTCTCTGTGGAGGGTGGTGCCGGTGAGTTTGGCGTCTACCTCGACAGCCGTGGTGACAAGAGTCCTTATCGTGTGAAGATGCGTCCGATGGGCTTGACCCTCGCCGGTGCTTTCGACAAGATGCTGCGTGGCGAGAAGATCGCTGACCTTATTGCCACCGGTGCCTCTATCGACTTCGTGATCCCGGATCTGGACAGATAAAAGAAGGAGCAGACCCTTCCCGGCCCTCCCTAAAAGGGAGGGAGATGCAGCCTCCGAAAGGACGTGCGCGGCGATGGGAAGGAATGCGACGCTATCATCCATGAAGGATAATGATATAAGGCTATAAAAATAACGACTGCTCTACTCCTCCCTTTTAGGGAGGCGGGAGGGTCTCCAATTATTAAATATATGTTTGATTTCACAGTAGTAACACAGTGGTTTGACAATCTCCTCCGACAGACATGCGGGTTGGGGGACTTTTGGACAATCCTCATTGAATGTGTCGTGGTGGGCCTGATCGTGCTGACGCTCTATGCCCTCATCGCCATGTTCATGATATATTTCGAGCGTAAAGTCTGTGCCTTCTTCCAGTGCCGTCTCGGCCCTATGCGTGTGGGTCCCTGGGGGTCTGTGCAGGTGGTGGCCGACGTGCTGAAGATGCTGATCAAGGAGATTTTCGGCGTGGACCGCTCAGACAAGTTCTTGTATGCGCTGGCTCCGTTCCTGACCATCATCGCATCGGTGGGCACTTTCTCGTTCCTGCCTTGGAACAAAGGCGCTGCCGTGCTCGACTTCAACGTCGGCGTGTTTATGGTCACCGCCATCAGCAGCATCGGTATCCTCGGCATCATCCTTTCGGGATGGGGCTCCAACAACAAGTATTCTGTCATCTCTGCCATGCGTGGTGCCGTGCAGATGATTTCTTACGAGATGAGTCTCGGTCTGTGCATGGTCACGGCAGTGGTGCTTTGTGGCACTATGCAGCTCAGCGGCATCATCGAGGCACAGACAGGTCCTTGGAAGTGGCTGATCATTCAGGGTCACATCCCTGCCATCGTTGCTTTCATCGTCTTCCTGATCGCCGGTAACGCAGAGGCCAACCGTGGTCCGTTCGACTTGGCTGAGGCTGAGAGCGAGCTGACTGCCGGTTATCACACCGAGTACTCCGGTATGGGCTTCGGCTACTTCTATTTGGCTGAATACCTCAATCTCGTGGTCATCGCCGGACTTGCTACCACAGTCTTCTTGGGTGGCTGGGCACCGCTGAACATCGGAGTTGCCGGTTTCGACAACGTGATGAACTATATCCCCGGCTTCGTCTGGTTCGGTGGTAAGATGCTCGTGGTCATCTGGGTGCTCATGTGGGCCCGCTGGACTTTCCCCCGTCTGCGCATCGACCATATCCTGCAGCTCGAGTGGAAATATCTCATGCCGCTGATGCTCCTCACTCTCGTGGTGATGACCGCATGTGTGGCTCTTGGACTTACTCTTTAATAATATATAGAAATGTCAAATCAATCATATTTCGGCGGTATTAAGAATGCTGTGAAGACTTTGACCACGGGATTGAAGGTGACCATGAAGGAGTACTTCACCCCGAAGTCAACGGAGCAGTATCCCGAGAACCGCAAGACCACGCTCCATGTGGCAGCCCGTCACCGCGGACGTCTCGTGTTTAAACGCGTGGAGGATCCCGAGGATCCGCAGGCCGTGAAGCGCGGTCTGAAAATTGGCGACTACAAGTGCACGGCATGTACCATGTGCGAGAAAGCATGCCCCAACGGCACCATCAAGATTACTTCTCACATGGAAACCGATCCTGAGACGGGAAAGAAGCATAAGGTGCTCGATGACTATCAGTACGACTTAGGCGACTGCATGTTCTGTGAGCTCTGTGTTAACGCCTGCAACTTCGATGCTATCCACTTCACGAATGACTTCGAGAACGCAGTCTTTGACCGTAGCAAACTCGTCATGCACCTCGACAAGGAGGTATATCAAGGAGGCAGCCTGCCCAACCTCATCGATGGCGGCGCACCTCTGAAGATTGGAGAGTTTAACACCAAAACCAAGTAAAGACAATGGCTAATATCGTAATGTTTTGCATCTTGGCTGTAGTCATCCTTGGCTCAGCCGTGCTGTCGGTGTTCACCCGCAGCATCATGCGTGCCGCCACGTACCTGTTGTTCGTGCTGTTCGGCATTGCCGGCATCTACTTCCTGCTCGACTACACTTATCTGGGTGCCGCGCAGATCTCCATCTATGCCGGTGGTATCACTATCCTGTACATCTTTGCCATCTCGCTCGTCAGCAAGCGTACGCTGCAGAACCTCTACAGCCGCTTCAAGGGCGTGCGGGTCGTGCAGGGCGCTCTTATCTCGCTCGTGGGACTGGCTACCGTGGCTGTGGTGCTTCTGAAGAATAAGTTTATTGACGCTGCTTGCAGTGTCGCCGACGTGGAGGTGCCGATGTCGCAGATCGGCAAGGCACTTGTCGGTTCTGGTAAATATGAATATGTGTTGCCGTTTGAGTTCATCTCTCTCTTCTTGTTGGCATGTATCATCGGTGGCATTATGATCGCAAGAAAGGAGGACAAGAAATGATTCCCGTTGAATGTTATCTCGCGCTGAGCACACTGCTGTTCTTCATCGGCGTGTTTGGCTTCGTCACTCACCGCAACCTGATTGCCATGCTCATCTCCATTGAGCTGGTGCTCAACTCGGCTGATCTGAATTTTGCCGTGTTCAACCGCATCCTGTTCCCCGGACAGTTCGAGGGCGTCTTCTTCACGCTGTTCTCCATGGGCATCAGCGCTGCTGAGACCGCTGTGGCATTGGCCATCATCATCAATGTTTACCGCAACTATCACAGTGACCAGGTGAACAGTATTGAAAACATGAAATTCTAAACGAACCATGCAATACAGTTATTCATTCTTGATACTGCTTCTGCCTTTCCTGAGCTTTCTCTTGCTCGGACTCCTTGGCATGAAGATGAAAAAACCGGTTGCGGGCATGATCGGTACGGCTGTCCTGGCTGTGCTGTGGTGCATGAGCCTGTACACCGCTTACGAATATTTTTTCGCCGTGGGACGTGACGCCACCACGGGACTCTATCCGACCGTGACCGTGTTTAACTTCACTTGGCTGAAGTTTACCGAGGCCCTGACGTTCAACATCGGTTTTCGTCTGACTCCTATCAGCGTGATGATGCTCATCGTCATCACCACCGTGAGTATGATGGTTCACATCTATAGCTTCGGCTACATGGCTGAGCGCGACGAGAACTATAAGAAGGAAGGTTACGAGAAAGGTTTCCAGCGCTTCTATGCTTTCCTGTCGCTCTTCACCATGAGTATGCTCGGACTGGTAGTGGCCACCAACATCTTCCAGATGTATCTCTTCTGGGAACTCGTGGGTGTGTGCTCTTACCTGCTCATCGGCTTCTACTATCCCAAGCATGCTGCCGTGCACGCTTCCAAGAAGGCTTTCATCGTCACACGTTTCGCCGACTTGTTCTTCCTCATCGGTATCCTGTTCTTCAGTTACTATGTGGGAACGTTCAACTACGACCTCAACGCTGATCCTTCTTTGGCAGGCCGTCTGCCTCATGCTGCTTGGATCATGCCTACCGCATTGTTCCTGATGTTCATCGGTGGTGCCGGTAAGAGTGCTATGTTCCCCTTGCACATTTGGTTGCCCGACGCTATGGAGGGTCCTACACCTGTCAGTGCCTTGATCCACGCCGCTACGATGGTTGTCGCCGGCGTCTATCAGGTGGCCAGCCTGTTCCCCATTTGGATTCAGTACGCTCCGAACACACTCCACTACGTTGCTTACATCGCAGCCTTCACGGCTTTCTATGCAGCCGCTGTAGCTTGCTGCCAGCGTGATATCAAGCGTGGTCTGGCCTTCTCTACCATCTCACAGATTGCTTACATGCTCGTGGCTCTCGGCGTTTGCACGTCGATGGAAGGCGAGGGAAGTGTCGGCTATATGGCCAGCATGTTCCACCTCTTCACCCACGCCATGTTCAAGGCTCTGCTCTTTCTCTGCTCCGGTGCTATCATTGTCATCATCGGCAGCAACTTCAAAGAGTATATGGGTGGCCTGCACAAGTATATGCCTATCACCAATATCTGCTTCCTCATCGGAACGATTGCCATCAGCGGTTTCTGGCCGTTGGCTGGTTTCTTCTCTAAGGATGAGATCGTGGATGCTTGCTTCCACTTCTCTCCCTACATGGGTTGGTTCATGACGCTTGTATCGGGTATGACCGCCTTCTACATGTTTCGTCTCTATTATGTCATCTTCTGGGGCAATTCTTACTACGAGGCTGATCCCGAGCACCGCCGTCGCCCGGCCGAAGTTCCCTTCATCATGTGGGGTCCGCTGGTGTTCCTGGCTATCATCAGCTGCGTGGCAGGATGGATTCCTTTCGGTCACTTCGTTTCTGCCAATGGCTTGAGCGAGGATATTCCTTTGCAGAGCTTCCACTTCGGCATGACAGCCTGGTGCTCTCTGGCTGTGGCTACGATCGGCTTTGCCCTTGCTACTTGGATGTATGCCAGCGGCAAGAATCCTGTGCCCGACATGCTCGAGCGCCGTATGCCGAAACTCCACAAGGCTGCCCTCAACCGCTTCTACATCGATGATGCTTGGCAGTTCTTCACTCATAAGATCGTCTTCGGCTGCTTCTCTATTCCTATCGCCTGGTTCGACCGTCATGTTATCGACGGCATGTTCAACTTCTCGGCATGGGCAACACAGGAAGCCGGCGAGACTATCCGTCCGTGGCAGAGTGGCGATGTCCGTCAGTATGCTATCTGGTTCCTTACCGGTAGTGTGGCGCTGACGCTGATTCTGCTTTGCATTTAACAACATCGAAACATTCACTTAGACTGAAATAAGAAAATGACATTTTTAACGTTATTCGTCGTTATACCTATTCTGATGTTGCTTGCCCTGTGGCTGGCTCGCAACGACAGTCAGGTGCGTGGCGTCATGGTCGTAGGCTCTACGGCCCTTCTTGCCCTTGCCATCTATTTGGTATTCGCCTTCCTCGAGGCGCGCGAGACCATGCCGGCAGAGAAGTTCCCCTTCCTCTTCGGCGACGCCATCCCTTGGTTCAAGCCTCTGCATATCTTCTATCGTACGGGCGTGGACGGCATCTCGGTGGTGATGATTCTGCTTTCTGCTATCATCGTCTTCACCGGTACCTTTGCCTCTTGGCAGCAGCACCCCATGCAGAAGGAGTACTTCCTCTGGTTCACCTTGTTGTCTACCGGTGTGTTTGGCTTCTTTATTTCTGAGGACCTCTTCACCATGTTCATGTTCTATGAGGTCGCTCTGATTCCTATGTACCTGCTCATCGGTGTTTGGGGTACTGGTCCTAAGGAGTACAGTGCCATGAAGCTGACGTTGATGCTCATGGGAGGTTCCGCTCTGCTCATCATCGGCATCCTTGGCATCTACTTTTTCAACGGACAGTACAGTGGCACCTATACCATGTCGGTCGTGGAGATCGCTGCTTCCAATGCCATTCCGGCTTTCATCCAGAAGATCTTCTTCCCGTTCATCTTCATCGGTTTTGGAGTCCTCGGCGCGCTGTTCCCGTTCCACACTTGGTCTCCCGACGGTCATGCTTCAGCCCCAACGGCTGTGTCTATGCTCCACGCCGGTGTGCTGATGAAACTCGGAGGTTATGGTTGTTTCCGCATTGCCATGTATCTGTTGCCCCAGGCAGCTCACCAGCTCTCTTGGATCTTCCTGATCCTTACCACTATTTCTGTGGTCTATGGAGCGCTCTCCGCTTGTGTGCAGACCGACTTGAAGTATATCAACGCTTACTCTTCTGTGTCTCACTGTGGTATGGTGCTCTTTGCCTTGCTGATGATGACCCAGACTGCTTGTACAGGTGCTATTCTGCAGATGCTCTCTCACGGTCTGATGACAGCCCTCTTCTTTGCTGTCATCGGTATGATCTATCACCGTTGCGGAACACGTGACGTGCGTCGTCTGGGCGGTTTGATGAAGATCATGCCTTTCCTGGCCGTTGCTTATGTTGTTGCCGGTTTGGCCAACCTCGGTCTTCCAGGCTTCTCTGGCTTCGTCGCAGAGATGAACATCTTCGTCGGTTCTTTCGAGAACCCTGATCTGTTCCACCGTACCTGCACCATTATCGCTTGTACCTCTATCGTCATCACCGCTGTGTATATTCTGCGTGTCGTCGGTAAGATCCTGTATCAGCAGGTTCCCGACCAGGCTTATTACAAGCTTTCCGATGCTTCTTGGGACGAGCGCATTGCTGTGGGTGGTCTGATCTTCTGCGTGGCTGGCTTGGGTCTGGCTCCACTGTGGGCGCAGGACATCATCAACGATGCCATGGCTCCTATGTTGCATCATATCCTTAGCGCTGGTATTGTCGCTGGCATGTAATACGATTGAAAAGAGAATAAAGTTATGAATATAGATTATAGTCAATTTCTTAATATGATTCCGGAGGCCACGCTGACGGCCATCCTGCTGATCGTATTCCTTGCCGACCTGTTCACGGCTCCCCGCTCCGGCGAGAGTAAGGTGCGCAGCTGGTTCAATCCGTTGGTGTGTGTGCTGATGCTGGCTCATGTCTTCATCAACATTTTCCCGACAGCCTCTGCTACTGCCTTTGATGGTATGTATATGACCAATCCGAGCGTGGGTGTCATCAAGACGATTCTTGCCTTTGGTACGCTCATTGTCCTCGTCCAGTCGCGCGAGTGGCTGCAGCGTCCAGATACTAATTTCAAGGAGGGTGAGTTCTATGAGCTTGTCATCTCTACGCTTCTCGGTATGAACATGATGGTGAGTGCCAACCACTTCCTGCTGTTCTTCATCGGTCTTGAGATGGCTTCTGTGCCTATGGCCTGCCTCGTCGCTTTTGACAAGTATCGTCATCACAGTGCAGAGGCCGGTGCTAAGTTCATCCTCACCGCCACATTCTCCAGTGGTGTGATGATCTACGGTATCAGCTTCCTCTATGGCGCTACGGGCACTCTCTACTTCGATGATGTCGTGAAGAACATTAGTGCTACGCCTCTGACGATCATGGGCATGGTATTCTTCTTTAGTGGTCTGGGCTTCAAGATCTCTTTGGTACCTTTCCACTTCTGGACGGCAGATACCTATCAGGGCGCTCCGACAAACGTCAGTGGTTATCTGAGCGTCATCTCTAAGGGTGCGGCCGCTTTTGCGCTGTGCTCCATCCTGATGAAGGTCTTCGCTCCGATGGTAGAGTACTGGCAGTATATGCTGATGGTCGTCATCGTGCTGTCTATCACCATCGCCAACCTCTTTGCTATCCATCAGAAAGATCTGAAGCGCTTCATGGCATTCAGCTCTATCTCTCAGGCCGGTTACATCATGCTGGCTGTGCTGGGCGACTCTGCTATGGGCGTGACAGCTCTGTCTTACTATGTACTCATCTATGTAGTAGCTAACCTCGCCGTCTTCTCCATCATCTCTTCCGTAGAGGAGCACAACGGTGGTGTGGTGAGCATGGATGCCTACAACGGTTTCTATAAGACCAATCCGCGTCTGGCTTTCCTCATGACGCTGGCACTGTTCTCCCTGGGTGGTATTCCTCCGTTCGCCGGGATGTTCTCGAAGTTCTTTGTGTTCATGGCTGCTGCCAACGGCGCACAGGTCACTACGACCATCGGTGCTACCATCTATGCAGTGGTCTTCATCGCCTTGGTCAACACGGTGGTGAGCTTGTACTACTATCTGCTCATCGTCAAGGCTATGTTCATCAAGCACAACGAGAATCCGCTGCCGACTTTCAGTGCTCATGTCAACACGAAGCTGGCAC
>R21__coassemble_745_pt1 | contig 25337 bp, 26 predicted proteins | sample R21__metabat2_high_PE_018 | metagenome-assembled genome bin R21
TCCTGAGCAACTTTTTGTTGCTCAGGACGTTATAAGATATTAGAGACTATTGTGGCGCGGATATTAGGTAACATATAATCATCAAGAAATATTCCTAAACTATGAATTTTAAACGTATTTCAACTTTGGCTCTTGGCGCTCTCATGGCAATGGGCCTTTATGCACAGCAAAATCTCTCTTGGGCTCAGATGCCAGTGGTGTCGCCCGAAGTCAATGCCGACAACAGTGTCACTTTCCGCGTGTTAGCGCCTCAGGCTCAGAAAGTACAGATTACCGGCGATATGCTTCCTACCCGTAAGATCGACACGCCGATGGGTAAGTACGATGCACCGGGTGTGGCAGATCTCGTGAAGGACGACAAGGGCGTGTGGTCGTTCAAGACGGGTAAACTCTCCTCGGAACTCTATACATATAATGTGGTGGTCGATGGCGTACGTACGCTTGACCCAAGCAATGTGTATTGTGTACGCGACGTGACCAACCTCTTCAGCATGCTGCTCATCGGTGGCGGGCAGGGAGACTGGTACCGTGTGAAGGAAGTGCCTCATGGTACCGTGTCAAAGATCTGGTACAACAGTCCTACTGCAGGCCTGAAACGTCGCCTCACGGTGTATACGCCTGCCGGCTATGAGACCAGCAAGGAAAAGTATCCTGTGCTCTATCTGCTTCATGGCATTGGTGGTGATGAGAATGCTTGGTCGGAACTGGGAAGGGCGGCTCAGATCCTTGACAATTTGATCGCCGCCGGTAAGGCGAAACCAATGATCGTGGTGATGACCAATGGCAACATATCGCAAGAAGCCGCACCGGGTGAAACTCCTAATGGCTTCACTGTGCCAACACTGATGCTTCCTAAGACTATGGACGGTAACTTTGAGTTGGCTTTCCCTGATGTGATCAAGTTTGTAGAGAGCAACTATCGTGTCAAGGCCGACAAAAACGACCGTGCCATAGCCGGTCTGTCCATGGGCGGTTGCCATTCGCTGTATATCTCTGCCAACTATCCTGATACTTTTGGCTATGTCGGCCTTTTCTCTGCCGCAATCAACAAGCAGCAGAAAAGTGGTGTGGAAAGCGAACGCGTTTATGATGATCTTGACGGGAAACTCGCCAAACTGTTTGCTGCTAAACCTAAGCTGTACTGGATCGGCATCGGCAAGACCGATTTCCTCTATAAGGACAATGCGGACTTCCGTGCGAAGCTCACAGCCAAAGGGTATCCTTTCACCTATATGGAAACCGAGGGCGGACACATCTGGCGCAATTGGCGCATCTATCTCACCGAGTTTGCTCAGAAACTGTTTAAATAGGAGGGAAAGATTTCTTCATGAATAATTACGGTTCTATGAAAATCAAAGCGTTATTATTTTCTGCGCTCACGGCGTTCGCCTCACTGCCGGCGGCCGCACAGCCTGCGCCTCAATTGCGTGCCGATAATATAGATGTTGTCATTGCTGCTATGACTTTGGAGGAGAAAGCTAATCTTGTAGTCGGTGATGGTATGGGGGGCTTTTCTGCACGACCAGTAATAGGCTCTTCTTCAAGTATCGTGCCTGGAGCGGCTGGTACGACAAAGGCTATTCCACGTCTTGGTATCCCTTCTGTGGTGCTCAGCGACGGCCCTGCGGGATTGCGCATCAATGTCGACAGACCGTTTGATCACAATAAATACTATGCTACTCATTTCCCTATTGGCACGTCCTTGGCCAGCTCTTGGAATACGGCACTCGTCGAAGATGTCACTAAAGCTATGGGACAAGAAGTGAGAGAGTATGGTGTGGAGGTGTTGTTAGCTCCTGCTCTTTGTCTGCAACGCAATCCGCTGTGTGGCCGCAACTTTGAGTATTACTCCGAGGACCCGGTGCTCTCGGGCAATATAGCTGCTGCCTATGTCAATGGCATTCAGAGTCAGGGCGTCGGCACGTCTGTGAAGCACTTTGCTTTCAACAATCAAGAGACAATGCGTATGGGCAACGATGCCCGTGTCAGTCAGCGTGCGGCTCGTGAGCTCTATCTTAAGAACTTCCAGATATGCATTGAGAAGTCCCATCCTTGGACTATCATGTCGAGCTATAACCGTGTCAATGGTGTCATGACCTCTGAAAGTCACGATTTGCTGACAACCATCCTGCGTGATGAGTGGGGATACAAAGGCCTTGTGATGACAGATTGGTTTGGTGGTACCGATCCCGTGTGGCGCGGTGGACATACCGATCGTGGTGCTAACATCTGGGCTGGCAACGACCTTATTGAACCGGGGATGGACAAGGATGTCAAGGAGATTGTGGATGCGGTGAAGAGTGGTAAACTCGATGTGAAGTATCTCAATCAGTGTGTGCGTAACGTGCTCGACCTGGTGGTGCGTACCAAGCGCTTTGTCGGTTATCACTATAGCAATCATCCTGATCTTGAAGCTCATGCCCAAGTAACCCGTCAGGCTGCTGCGGAGGGTACTGTTCTGTTGAAGAACAATGACGTATTGCCATTGACATCCGTGCGCAATGTTGCGCTCTATGGCAATGCCAGCTACAGTCTGATAGCAGGCGGTACAGGTTCTGGCAATGTCAATCGGGCTTATACAATTTCTCTTGTTGAGGGCTTGCGTAATGCTGGTTGTCATGTCGATGAAACCCTGACCAACCGCTATGCTGCCTATTTGGAAGAGTGGACACGCAAGCACGGTAAGCTCAACGCCAACGTACTTGAGGTTCCAAAACTTCCTGATGAGTTGGAGGCTGAGGTCACCAGTGAGGAGGTGAGCAACAACGATGTGGCAATCATCACCTTGAGTCGTATTTCGGGAGAAGGACAAGACCGCACGGCAGAGAACTATAACCTCAGTACTCAGGAAAAGAAGCTGCTGCATCGCGTCTGCGCGGCTTATCACCAGGCTGGAAAGAAAGTGGTGGTGGTGCTCAATGTGGGCGGCGTCATGGAGACTGCCTCTTGGAAGGATCTGCCTGATGCCATTCTGTTACCATGGCAGTGTGGGCAGGAGATCGGCAACTCCATCGCTGACCTGCTCATGGGTAAGTCTACACCATCTGGTAAACTGCCAATGACATGGCCGGTGAGTATCAATGATGATCCTTCAACAAAGAATTTCCCGTCTGATGTGAAGGATGTGTCTCTTGATCTGTCGAGTATGTTTAAGGATGCCTCTAAGATGGCACAAGTGAAAAACGTCGGTTACACCAACTATGAAGAAGGTATCTACGTGGGCTATCGCTATTACGATACGTTCAAGAAAGAGGTGTCCTATCCTTTCGGCTTTGGCTTAAGCTATACTACTTTCTCGTTTGGCAAACCGTATGTAAAGGATCAGGGAAAGAGCATCAGCCTATCTGTGACGATTACCAATACGGGTAAGCGGCCGGGTAAGGAAGTGGCGCAAGTCTATGCGACAGCACCAAAGGGTAAGGAAGACAAGCCTGCACAGGAACTCAAGGCTTTTGCAAAGACACGCACCTTGCAGCCCGGCGAGAGCCAGACGCTGGTGATGAATATCGACAAGATTGATTTGGCCAGCTTCTATGAGAGCAAGAGTGCTTGGGTCGTCGATCCGGGTGTTTACACTTTCCGAGTGGGTTCGTCAAGTCGTGATATCAAGGGAAATGTCACGCTGGCTGTTAAGAAACAAATAAAGACGGTCCACAACGTACTTAAACCGCAAGTGAAGCTTACTTCATTGAAACTTGTGCAATAAGAAAAGGCTTATCCTTGCATTGAACTGAAAGCAAAATCGTTTGGGCTTGCTTATGTCCCCCCAAGGGGAACATTAATAGTGAGAATTTAATTCCTTATGCCAAGTTGTTTCAACTCCTGATTACAACTGTTTTTTAGTTAACGCTCCGCTCTGCGGAATAAAGAATATAACCGAATATCGAGAATATATTATCTTGATGTTCGGTTATATTCTTTCTTCTTTTAGCATCTTTCCGTCGAGGTTATATACGGCCACACGGCCATTGTCCATCAAGGCCATGGTGGGCTCATTGCCGCCCTTGGGGAAGGTGATGGAACCTGTGTTGCAGATGAGCGTGCCGTCAGCAGTGTGGTTGAGTTCCCAGAGATGAGTGTGGCCGAAAAAGACTGCGTCGTAGTGGCCGGTGGGCAGATGGTCGGGATTGTAGACGTGGCCGTGAGTGAGCAGGATGCGGCGACCCTCGTCGACGAGAAGCACATAGTCGCTCATCATCGGGAAGTGGAGCAGCATCTGGTCGACCTCGGCATCGCAGTTGCCGCGTACGGCAACGATGTCATCGGCCAGCGGGTTCAGTGCCTCGACGATGCCCTTGGCGTCGATGCCCTCGGGGATGCTGTTGCGTGGGCCGTAGTTGAGGATGTCGCCGAGGATGAGAAGCATGTCACACTGCTGTTGGCGGTAAAAGTCCAGTGCACGCTGCAGCCGGGGCAGACTGCCGTGGATGTCGGAGATGATCAGATAGCGCATAGTGATGTCGGTGGTGTGTTATTTGAGGAGAAATGACTTGATGTTTTTGCTTTTCGAGAGCTTGCAGAGCTTTCTGACGGCTTGGTTGCGGATCTGTCTGACGCGCTCACGCTTCAGTCCCATCTCCTGTGCCGTCTCGGCGAGCGTGCGGTGCTCGGCGCCGATGCCGTAGAAGCGCTGTATCACCTGACGGCCGCGGGGATTGAGCTTGTCGATGATCTGCAGCAGTTCGGCTGTCGTAATCTCGTCCTCCAATGCGTTGTCGGGCTGCGTGGCGTCTTTGTCAGGGATGACATGCCCCAGGCTCAGCTCATTGCTGCCGCCGATAGGTGCGTCGATCGACAGCGGATGGCTGCGCTTCTTCTCCCATGCCGGATCCTTAGCGTTGCGTGGCACACGATAGAGGCCAGCCTGCTGCTCGATAGCCTGCTCGATGGCTTCGCGGATGTAAGGCGCGGCGTAGGTGACAAAGCGCTTGCCCTGCTTACCGTCGAAATGCGTGGCAGCCTTCAGCATGCCGATGTTGCCCTCGCTGACCAGGTCGTCCATGCTGAGCCCGCGGTTTTTGTATTGGTTGGCCACGCTGATGACATAGCTCAGGTTGGCAGCTATCAGCTTGTCCAAAGCCCGCTTGTTGCCTTGCGCGATCTTCTCGGCGAGTTGCTGCTCCTCGGCGTCGCTGAGTATCTTCTGCTTTCCTACTTCCTGTATGTAAGCGTCGTTGAGTTCTTCGTTCATATCTTTTTTGCTTTTACGATGTGTATGATCCGGCTTTTCAGGCCAGTCCGCTGTCGATCAACAGTTCTGCTACCTCTTCCGGCGTGTTGTAGTCCATGCCGAAAGCGAGGTCTTCGTCGGAGAGTTCCTGCGAGAGTTCTCTTGCTTCCTCCTCGTTGTATCGTGCGTTGCCGTCCTTGTCCTTAGCCTGACAGATGGCTGCGACGACGCGCTCGCGATAGGCGGCGATATTCTCTTTGCCGTTGGCGGCGGATGTGTTGTCTGTTGTCTGCTCCATAGTCGTTACGTTTTCTTTTAAGTACAAAGATATGAATTATTTAGGAAATAACTCCTGTATTTCTTGATAAATAAGCAAAAAAATAATGATTCATAGATGAAAACGTAATGTTTTTTTAGTAACTTTGCATAGATAAAGAAATATAGGAATACGCCAATAAAGATATGGGAAAAGAATACAGAGCCGGACTGGATGTCGGATCCACGACGGCGAAGATCGTTGTTCTTGATGACGAAGATCATATCGTCTACTCACAGTATCGGCGGCACAACGCCCAAGTGCGAGAACTGACCACGACCTATCTCAACGAGATCAAGCATCAGTTCGGCAATCCGTCACTGCGTCTTTGCGTGACTGGATCGGTGGGTATGGCCACTGCCGACGAGCTTCGTGCGGAATTTGTCCAGGAGGTGGTGGCTGCCACGGTGTTTGCCCGTAACCGCTATCCCGAGGCACGTGCACTCGTGGACATCGGCGGCGAGGATGCCAAGGTGGTCTTCTTCAATGGTCAGAGCACGGAGCTGCGCATGAACGGCAACTGTGCGGGCGGTACCGGCGCGTTTATTGATCAGATGGCTTTGCTCCTCGGCTGCGACAATCAGCGCATGAGCGAGCTGGCCATGACCTCCACCCATGTCTATCCGATGGCCGCGCGCTGTGGCGTCTTTGCCAAGACCGACGTGCAGAACCTCATGTCGCGCAACCTGCCGGAGAGCGACATCGCTGCCAGCATCTTCCACAGCATCGCCGTGCAGACCGTCACCACGCTGAGCCACGGTATCGACTTCATGCCGCCAATCCTCCTCTGCGGCGGTCCGCTGACATTCCTCCCTGCCCTGCGCAAGGCGTTTTCCGACTATCTCCATCTCGATGCCAAAGACTTTATCGTACTCAAAGAGGGCAACCTTATCCCGGCGCTTGGCTGCGCCATCCGTGCCGGTAAGGAAGCCAGAGCAGTGGACATCGACGAACTCCTCGACCGTATCGCCCATCCGGAAAGCTGCCGTCGTCAGCAGAACTGCGAGTGCTTATCAGCCGTTGCGACCGACGAGTTGCAACCGCTCTTCCGCTCTGAGGCTGAATATACAGAGTGGTTGCACGACAAACAGCGTTATGCCACCCCGCTCTATCCCATGCATGGTGGACGCGAAGAGGTGGTTATTGGCATCGACTCGGGTTCCACGACGACAAAGCTCATCGTGGCGCGCGCTGACAAAGACCACCAGGGCGAGATCATCTTCAGCGACTACAGCATGAATCTCGGCAATCCGATCCATGCCGTAGAGGAAGCATTGAAACGCTTGAAACTTAAGGCTGAGGAAAGTGCAACCACACTCGACATCGTGGGATCGTGCTCTACGGGCTATGGCGAGGAACTGATCAAGGCTGCTTTCAACCTCGACGACGGCATCATCGAGACGATGGCGCATGAGCGGGCTGCCGCACGGCTGTTGCCCGACGTGTCGTTTATCCTCGATATCGGCGGCCAGGACATGAAGGCGATCTTTGTCGATCATGGCGCTGTGGTGCGCATGGAACTCAACGAGGCCTGCTCGTCGGGTTGCGGAACGTTTATCCAGACCTTTGCCCAAAGCCTGGGCTACCGAGTGCAGGACTTTGCAGCCTTGGCCTGTCAGGCCGACCGTCCCTGTGACCTCGGCACGCGCTGTACGGTGTTTATGAATTCCAAGGTGAAGCAGGTGCTGCGCGAAGGCGCTACGGTGGCAGACATCGCGGCCGGACTGGCCTATTCTGTGGTGCGCAACTGCCTCTATAAGGTGTTGAAGCTCAGAGGTAACGATGATCTCGGAAAACACATTGTCGTGCAAGGCGGCACGATGAAGAACGATGCTGTCGTCCGTGCTTTTGAGTTGCTCTCGCATACAAGGGTGGCTCGCAGCAATATCCCGGAGATGATGGGTGCCTATGGTTGTGCCCTGCACGCCATTGCCGCTTGTCAGTCCGCAACCGAACTGCATCATGCCTCTCTCGACGATCTGCTCCGGCAGTCGTCGTGCGAGACACGTCTGCTCAACTGCAAGGGCTGTGAGAACCAATGCCTCGTGACGATGTATCGCTTTGGCGGTGGGCGTCGCTTTTACTCCGGTAATAAATGTGAGCGAGTCTTCAACAACCAGGGTAAGAACCACGACAAGGGCGAGAATATCTATCGCGAGAAATATGAATTACTCTTCGGTCGTGTCGAACAGCCTTCTATGTCGTCGCGCACAGAGGTCGTCGCCATCCCGCGCGTGCTGAATATGTATGAGGAGTTTCCGTTCTGGCATACGCTCTTCACGAGTGCTGGTTTTGAGGTGATGCTCAGCTCGGAGTCTACATTTAAGAAATACGAACGTACGCTGGGCACAGTGATGAGCGACAACATCTGTTTCCCCGCCAAGCTCACCCACGCGCATGTCAAGGAACTCGACGAACGGCTCGGCCAGCTGCCTGAGAGCCGGACGGGATTCATCTTCATGCCGTACGTGGTCTTTGAGCATCAGGACGATGACCGCACCATCAACAGCTATAACTGTCCGATTGTCACTGCATACTCCGACGTGATCCGCAGTGCCATGACGCTGCAGCATCGTGTAGAGTCGCCCGTGATCAACTTCCGCGATGAGCCTTTGCTGCGCGGGCAGATCCTGGCCTTCCTCAAGAAGCATGGTGTCGACAAGCATACTGCTGAGGCTGCGCTGGATGCGGCCTTGAAAGCGGAACAGCAATATACTTCTCAGGTGAAACAACGCTGCGAGGATATTTTGGCACAAAGTCGCAAGAATGGTAAGCTGACCATTCTCTTGGCGGGCCGTCCTTACCACACCGATCCGCTCATCCAGCACAAGCTCTCGGAGATGATTGCGGCGCTCGGCGTGAACGTGATCTCCGACGACATCGTCAGAGCTGACGAGCAAACTTCGTCCGGTGACACCTGTCTGGTGAAGCAGTGGGCTTATATGAACCGTATCATCAAGTCGGGACAGTGGTGCGCCGAACAGCCCGACGATGTCCATTTCGTACAGATGACATCTTTTGGTTGCGGTCCTGACTCATTCATCCAGGACGAGGTACGCCATATTCTTCGCGAACATGGCAAGCCTTTCACATTGTTGAAGATCGATGACGTGAGTAACCTCGGCAGTTTGAAGTTGCGTGTTCGCTCGCTTATCGAATCGCTGAGAGGACAGAAGGGCGAAACGGAAAAGCAGAAAACGACCTGCGATGTAGACTCGCAGACAACAGATAAGTCTGATACGGAGAACTCTTTGCCGCCGATCACCCGCCATATTCTGGCTCCTTACTTTACGGAATATCTCACTCCGCTGCTGCCTCCGATCTGTCGTCTGATCGGTTGGGATGTGGAGGTCCTTCCGCCGAGCGATGCCGAGAGTGCGGAGTATGGATTGAAGTACGCCAATAACGAGGTGTGCTATCCTGCCACGCTGATCGTCGGCGACTTTGTCAAGGCGTTGCGGTCAGGGAAATATGATCCGGAGAAGGTGTCGGTGGTGATGAGTCAGACGGGTGGACAGTGCCGCGCGACGAACTATGCGGCGCTGATCCGTCGTGCTCTCGATGCCAATGGTTTCAAGCGTGTGCCGTTGATTACCTTGGGCGTGTCGACGAGTGCGGAGGACGAAGACGAGAACCAGAGCGCGGCGCTCGATGTGCCATGGCTGCGTCTGGCTCCGATCATCACGACGATGTTTCTCTATGGCGACACGATCTCGAAGTTCTATCATGGCGCAGTGTGCCGTCTGCGTAAGGATGCTTATTATGTGGGACCACAGGGAACGACGAACGACGCCGAACTACTGCGTGACAAATTTCTCGCGTTGGCCGCTGATCCGATACTTCATAACAGTCCCAAGGGCCTGATGGACCTTATCGCCAAAGCCGCCGAGGAGTTCGACAGCATCGTTGAGGACAAGGAAGTGCCTGCCGTGGGCATTGTGGGAGAGATCTTTCTGAAGTTCAACCCCTTTGCCCATCAGTTCCTCGCGCGTAAGATCATCGCCAAAGGCTGTGAGGTCGTCCCGCCGTTGCTCTCTCCTTTCTTCTTGCAGGAGTTTGTCAACGTGATAGCCTCTAAGCATCTCGGACTGAAGTGCAGCAATGTGCCGGACTTCTTGGTGAAGAGTATCTATAGTTTGATCTGGCGTCGGGAGAAGAAGATCAATCGTCTTGCCTCTCGCTTCCGCTATTACCGTCCGTTCACCAACATCTTCGATGATGCCAAGGAGGTGAACGGCGTGGTGAGCCTTGCGGCGCAGTTCGGCGAAGGTTGGCTCTTGCCGAGCGACATCATCAGCCTGGTACGGCAAGGCGTGAACAACGTGGCCAGCCTCCAGCCCTTCGGCTGTATTGCCAATCACATCGTCTCGAAAGGTATTGAGAAAAAACTGAAGAAGATGTATCCGCAGCTCAACTTGGTATCGCTCGACTTCGATTCCGGTGTCTCTGCCGTGAACGTCACCAACCGCCTGCTGCTGTTCATAGATAGCATCAGAGGATAAAAAAATAATAAGGAAAAAAAGTCCCGCGGCGACAGCCGCGGGACTTTTTGTTATTTCAGCACTTCCAGCGCACTCTTGTAGTCAGGCTCGTCCTCGATCTTCTCCACCTGCTGGGTGTAGACGATCTTGCCCTCTTCATCAACGATGACGACAGCGCGCGATTGCAGGCCACGCATAGGTCCGTCGACGATCACTGTGCCGTAAGCCTTACCAAACTCGGGAGAGCGGAACAGGGATACGGGTACCACGTTCTTCAAACCTTCTGTCGTACAGAAGCGACCCTGGGCGAAGGGCAGATCCTCAGAGATGCAGAGCACCACGGTGTTGTCCATCTTCGAAGCGTCAGCGTTGAAGTGACGCACTGAGGCAGCACAGGTGGCTGTGTCGAGGCTGGGGAATATGTTGAGCACCACGCGCTTGCCGCGCAGGTCGCTGAGTTTCAGCGTGCTGAGGTCACCTTTGGTAGCCTCGAAATCGGGTGCGATACTTCCTTTTGTAGGCAGGGTGCCGATGGTGTTCATCGCATTGCCTAATAAACTAACTTTTGCCATAATCTTTAGTGTTTAATGTGTTGGTACCGCAAATATACGAAACATGGTGGTAAGCGCCAAATCTCTCTCTCCTTTTTTTGAAATATTAATAGAGCGACATTTATTGGTAACAGCTCAGTGTTGCAGATCTTTCAAGTTACTCATTAATTACTCATGAAGAATTTGTCCACGAATCTCCACAAATCTCCACTAATTTTCATCCACATTTGTGTCGATTCGTGAAGATTCGTGGATTACTCTTCCACCCTTTTTGCATTCTTATCAATTTGAGAAGATCCATGGATGGCTTATCCAACCTCCATTGATTTCAACTTATCGTATTCGTGTTGAGAGTGAAATGAGCTATACCTCTAAAGATCCGTGTAAGCGGCATTCACTTCCCGAATCTCACTCCCACATTGACGTTGAACAGCAGCTGCTTGTCGGTGTAGACCGACTTCACGCCACTGCCATTTTTGAAGTAATACGACAGGCCGGGCTCGGCGAAGACGCTGAGGCTGGGCAGTATCGAGTAGGAAATACCTGCATTGACATTTGTGCTCAGCACAGGCCGGTGCTCGCTGACCGTCGTCGATGTGGTCTTTGTGGAGGCCATGTCGGCGTAGTGTGTCTTCTTCTTTCCATATACCAGTTTTTCGATCTCACCACCTGCACTGGCGTAGACCTTCACCTTGCTCTGCTGCCATACATTATAGCGGACACTCACCGGTATGCCCAGATAGTGCAGCCGTTGCGTACTGTTCTCGCCGTGGTTGGCATAGAGATCCTCAAAGTCGGAACTCATCGTACTGTAGGTCAGTCCCGTCGTCACGCCCCATCGCCCGTTGAGAGGTATCGACACGGAAACGCCCGCACGTACCGGTAGATGATGATGCTTCTCACTGTGTATTGGTGTTTCCTGAAATGCCTTGCTAAGCAGAGTAGGGTAGGCGTAGAGTATAGGCATGCTGGCCACCATCGGGTCGCTCATCGTCATGGCCTGCCCATTGCCGTTGCCACTATTTTGGAAATCACCAACACCCTGATAATAAGCACTCAAGTGCATCGTACGGAGTGGTCTTTCATTGTTGTATGCCAAAAGTTGGTCATTGTAGTCCCAATCGTCCTTGTAACTGTTATAATAATGGTTGGGTCCAGCCGTTTTGCGCTTCGCAACCTCGCCATCTGTATTCGTTTCTTTCTTCTCTTCAGAAAGAGACTGCTGGCCCAAAATCTCCTTTTCTTTGTTTTCTGCTCTTTCCATTGGAACTGAAGGCAATGTCCCCTTATTCTTAATTTGAGCAATAAGACTCGAAACAGAGTCGCCTGCGGACAAAGTCGTATGATGCTCGGCGGTCGTAGATGCTTGCCGTTGCCGTTGCGTTCTATGGCTTTGCGGCTGTTGCTGTTGCGATAGCAACCTTTCGCTATCGGGTTGTTGCCAGGCGAGATAGACAGCCGTACCCCCGATGACCGCTGCCAGTGAGGCGGCGACAGCCCATCGTTGCCATGTCAGGCGGCGTGTCTGAGCAACGGGTTGTGGTGGCATCATCGTCAGGCCACGGCATGCCATCTCCTGCCTGATGTTGTCAAGCATATCGTCGGGAGCCTTCCGCTCATAGCTGTCGGCTTTCCGTTTGATGTCAGTCATCCATTTGTTGTTCATCCTAACCTCCTTTTGTAGTCTTTGATCATCTTGGCAAGCATCGTCTTCGCACGGTGAAGTTGCGAAGCCGAACTGTCGGGTTTGATATGTAGCATTTGTCCGATCTCCTTATGGCTCAGTCCCTCTATGACGTAGAGGTTGAGCACTTGGCGGTAGCCCTCGGGCAGACGTCGGACCATCTCCATGAGCACATTGCCGTCAAGGCTCTCTGTGTCCGGCTCTTCATCGGGCAGGTCGGGCACCTCCTCGTTGTTGACGATATCGGTCTTTTGTTTTTGGCGTAGCGCCATCAGACATTCGTTGACCATGATGCGCATCATCCAAGCCTTCAGACTGCCTTTGCCACGGTACTGAAACGAGTGAAACTGTGTGAAGATCTTGATGAAAGCCTCTTGCAACACGTCTTTCAGCTCGTCGTCGTCAGCGATATAGCGCGTGCCCACACCCATGAGGTACCCGCTGAACAGCGTGAATAGGTCGTCCATCGCCGAGGCATCTCCCCGGCGAAAGGCTTCTACGATCTGTTGTTCCTTATCGATAACCTTCATGATGGCAACACGCCTGTGGCGCTAATGGCTTGTTATGATCCTGAGCTTTTGCTTGATAAATGCAGCAAAGGTCAGAACCTTGCACGAATCTATACCTTATTTATAATGTTAACTACTCCTTATTATATATATGCCCCTACGCCCGATGCTGTGCTGCTACCCGACGCAGGGTGATGGCGTAGGCGGTGAGCATCAGCACGCCGGTGAGCATCCATGAGATGGGATACACGGCCATGAGATGATTGAAGCCGGGATGTGACGGGCAGTAGAAGAAGATCCAGCCCAACCGAAACACGCAGGTGCCGAAGATGGCGATCAGCGTAGGCTCCAGCGAATGTCCCAGACCACGCAGACACGCTGCCGAGATCTCGTAGCTCGCCGCAATCCATTGAAAGACGAGTACGTCGGCCATTCGCTCACGGGCAAAGGCGATGACCTCGGGATCTGTGGAGAACAGCCAGAGGAAGAAGCCGCGCCCTCCATAGAACAGCAAGTTGCCGGCCAGGCAGGACAGCGCGCCGCAGGCCATGCTCAACCAGAACACACGCTTGCAGCGGTCGATGAGGCCGGCACCATAGTTCTGCCCGACAAAGGTGACGGCAGTGCCCGTGAAGGCGCTCATCATAAAATAGCAGTAGTATTCAAAGTTCTGTTCCACCGACGATCCTGCGATGGCTGCGGCGCCGTAGCTGTTGATGCCGGTTTGTACAAACACGTTGCTGAAGGAGAAGAGCATGCTTTGCACGCCGGTGGGGATGCCGATGATGAGAATGCGGCGCAACGACTGACGGTCCACATGCAGTCGCGTGGCTTGCAGCCGGAACGGTCCGTTCTCATGGCGCAACACGTATATCATGCACGAGGCGCTGAACACATTGCCCAGTCCGGTGGCGGCAGCCACACCCGCCACGCTCCACTGCAGGACGATGACGAAGAGCAGACAGCAGAGCGTGTTGATCACGCCGGCGGCAAGCAGCATATACAGCGGACGGCGTGTGTCGCCCTTACTGCGAAGGATGGCGGCGCCGAAGTTGAAGATGATAAAGAACGGCACGCCGAGGAAGTAAACGCGCAGATAGGTCGTTGCGTCGGGTAGGATCTCCTGCGGTGTCGCCATCCAGCGGAGGATCGTAGGCGCAAAGGTCAGTCCTATGAACAACAACAGTACGCTGCATACCAGGGCAATGACGCATGTAGTGCCTACGGCGTTGCGCACACGGTGACGGTCACGGGCGCCAATGGCCATGGCGATGACAGCATTAGCGCCGACCGAGATGCCGACAAAGAGATTGATGAGCAGGTTGATGAGAAAGGTGTTCGCACCGACGGCAGCCAGCGCCTCGCTCGACGCAAAGCGCCCCACCACGGCCACGTCGATCGAGATGAACAGCTGTTGCAGGATGCTGCTCACCGCGAAAGGCATGGCCACCTGCAGCAGCTTGCCTAAGAGAGGTCCGTGGAGCATGTCCATCATCTTGCTGTCTTTGCTTTTCCTGATCCCTGTCACGGGGTATCGTTTCTCATCATTTGGCATTGTTTCTTATCCTTGGGTACTGTTGATTCTTAACCGCTTGCAAAGTTATAGCTTTTTTGTCATTTTTCAGCATTTTCACCTTTTTGTTGAAATGCTAACGGTAAATCGAACCAGATTCATGATGTGTCAATGGGTATACTCAATGTATAAAATGTATATCATAACTGATTTTTTACGTACATATTATTGCCAATTTAAAAAAAATGCGTAAATTTGCAATCAATTGCGTTAGCAGCATTACGAAACATAGCACAGCTCTGCGAGAGACAGCTACTTGTTGTTCGTCTTTGTGATTATCGATCGGTATCAGCCTCTCTGATGTGGAGAATCTATTTTTCTGTCCGTCCCTTCCGCACATGTCGTGTGAGGAAGGAGGAAGAGTTGTGCTTCGACGGCTCTCTTAATGATTCTTTGACATTAACTTAATGGCAGTAACAGCCAATAGAGATAAACGACAGTCTGCTGTCACCCCCGATGCTCGTTTCTCTGCATAAATACTATGACATGGAGCCGATGAAAAAGATCATGGGATTGTTTGGAAAGCAAGACGTTTTATGAAATACCCGATAGGAATACAAGACTTCATGAGTCTCCGCAATGACGGATACGTGTATGTCGATAAGACGGCACTTGTATACAGACTGGCCAGTGAGGGGTAATATTATTTCCTCAGTCGTCCGCGCCGGTTCGGCAAGTCGTTGCTTATCAGTACGATGGAAGCCTACTTCTCGGGTAGGAAAGAATTGTTTCACGGACTCGCCATAGAACGATTGGAGAAGGAGTGGAAGCAATACCTTGTTCTTCATCTCGATCTCAATACGGGGCAGTATCAGACAGTAGACTCACTGTTGGAAAAAAGGAATCAAGAGTAAGGATATAAGTTCTTTGAAATTCTTCAAAGTATTTGGTCTTGAATCTCGAAATTCTTCAAAGTTTTCTTGATTCTTTGAAGAATTGGTGGTATTTTTGTAGAAAACTTTGAAGGATTATGGAACTGACACCTAAAATCGGCCAATCGTCAGCAGAGAAGGTCCTACACCTGTATGCACGTCCTGATGTTCGTGCCGCTGTCGAAAAAATAAGAATTAATGGTCTCTCGCAAAGGCGCAAAGGAATGCACGATAAATGCTTGGATATGTACGTTGAAAAGAAATAAAGTTAACGTGCATCATTCCCCCGAGTAGCGGTGTCAGTGCAGGGAAGGGCTTCATGCCCTTCCACAAACAATGTTCGACCGTTTTTCCATATCGGTTGTGACGTTTTTCACGCGAGAAAACAGAACACACGGTTGCAGACAAGAATTAATAGATCATGCAGCATAAGAATTTTCCTATCGGCATACAGACCTTTCAGGAGATAAGAGAGCGGAATCTCTTTTATATGGACAAAACGGAATTGGTCTACAAAATAGCGAATGGTACCAAGAATAACTTCCTGAGCCGTCCCCGCCGCTTTGGCAAATCGTTATTGGTCACTACGCTGCAAGCCTATTTCGAGGGAAAGAAAGAGCTCTTCAAAGGATTGGCGATAGAACATCTTGAAAAAGACTGGACCGTTTACCCCGTGATCAGACTCGACCTTAGCAGCGGTAAGTATTACAGTCTGGATGCATTGCGGTCTACGATAAACAATATCTTGTCCGATTATGAGGAGAAATATGATCTTCACTCATCTTTGGACGATACGTTTGGTGTTCGTATGACGCGAATCATCAAGGCTGCCTACGAGAAAAACCATCAGCAGGTGGTCGTGCTCGTTGACGAGTATGATGCTCCGATGTTAGACAGCAACACCGACGAGACGTTGCAGGAACAGATAAGGAACCGCATGCTCGATTTTTACTCTCCACTGAAGGCACAGAGCGAGTTGCTGCGTTTCGTCTTCCTTACGGGTATCACCAAGTTCTCACAGCTCAGCATATTCAGTGAGTTGAATAATCTGAACAACTTCAGTATGGACGATGAATATGCTTCGGTCTGTGGATTCACCAAGGATGAGGTCCTTACCTGTCTGACGGATGATATCCGGGCATTGGCAGACAACAATAATATGACCTATGATGAGGCTGTGGAAGAACTGAAGGCAGAGTATGACGGTTATCATTTCTCTGCCGGCTCTCCCGACATCTTTAATCCTTTCAGTCTGCTGAATGTTTTGTATAAAAAGAAATTCAGTGATTACTGGTACACTACCGGTACTCCCACATTTCTTGTTGAGCTTCTTCAGCATAAGAACATGGATATGCTCCAGCTGACTAACATCTTGGCTACCGAGTCGCGGTTCAACACCCCGACGGAGCATGTGGGCGACCCCGTGCCGGTGTTGTATCAGGCAGGCTATCTGACCATAAAAGGTTACGATCGCCAGAGCAGACTCTATCAGTTGTCGTTCCCGAACAGAGAGGTCACACGTGGCTTTGCCAATAATCTTGTACAATACTATACCCCGAAAGATCCGGGGTTCCGCGATGCCGTATATATCGCCTATGTCAACAATGTCCTGAGGGAGGAGAACATGGAGAAGTTTATCACTGCACTCAAAGGATTCTACGACAGATTTCCTTATACGTTAGTGAACAACAATGAACGACATTATCAAGCGGTGTTCTTCACGATACTGAAGTTGGTCGGTGCCGATGTCTATCCGGAACTTCCTACTTCTGACGGGCGTATTGATATGGTGATGAAGACGAAACAGAGCATTTATGTCTTTGAACTGAAATATAACAAGGATGCAGAGACCGCCATGGAACAGATCGATGTGAAGAACTACCTCAAGGCTTTCGCTGACGACAATCGTCATAAGTACAAGGTTGCCATCAACTTTTCGGATGACCAGCGCAGCATCGATGATTGGATCATAGAGGCCGTAGAATAAAGGCGCGAAGGGCGTTGAGAAATGTGCGATCCATGTACGGATAGGTACGTTATAATAACGAGTCGCATGATTCCCCCGAGCAGCGTTGGTGGCGGTACATTTTTCGCGAAGATTCCGCAGGGGTATGCAGGCCTTAGTGGCTTGGCGAAACAGAAACGGGATCGCTTTAATAGATAATAAGGATTACCAATGATTACTAATTTCGAAATACATAACTTTAGGGGAATAAGGCTGTTGAGACTTGAAGATATAAAGTCATTGAATCTTCTCTTGGGTTACAACAATTGTGGAAAGTCTTCTGTCTTAGAGGCTCTATATTTGTTTTGCGATCCCTCACATCCTGTCAATGATATTCAGATCAACCGTGCCCGGCATTATCTGAGGGCAGATGCCAGGTCTCTCCAATACCTCTTCTACGGTTTGGATGGTTCCTCGCTGATCGCGCTTGACGGTAAGATGGATAATGGGGAAAAAAGAAGTGTCGAAGTAAAATATTATGAGACAGAGCGGACTCATTCTGATCTTGACAATCTTCATCTTACAAATCATAACGTCAACAAGACCTATGGCCTTCATAATATTCTCCGGCAAACAATTGATGGCATAGAAAAGACATATAATTATAAGGTGGAGCCTCGCGATGACAACAGTGCTCAAACCTTTTCTGAGAAAGACAAGAAGGATTATGCCAATATGGTCAGCAGTGGCTATATGCTTCCAAGCAGCAATCCTCTAAATTATATAGATTCTTTCAAAGAGATTATTGAGAATAAAGAAACGGACAATATCGTCAATGCCCTAAGGGAGATTGAACCGACACTTATCGGACTTAATATAATAGACGACCAGATCATGGCGGATATTGGTCAGCAAAAACTTATTCCAATACAATTGTTAGGTGATGGCATAAGAAAATTGTTCTCTATCATCATCTTTATTTACCAGCTCAAGGGAGGTGTGGCCATGATAGACGAGATAGACAATGGTCTTCATTATAAATCCATGCCTACATTGTGGAGAACTATCATTAGCCTGGCCAAGACATACGATGTGCAGTTGTTTATCACTACCCATAACATAGATTCCATAAAAGCCTTGTCAAAGGTTCTTGGCGATGATGCTGATTTCAGGAACGATTGTAACATCTACACGCTCAGAAAGAAAACTGACGGAGAGGTCCTTGCCGTAAGGAGTTCCTATGACCTGCTTGACTATATGATTAATCAAGAAATGGAATTGCGATGATAAAGATATTCATAGAAGCTCAAAAGAAGCAGACTTCTGAATACCATTTTATGGATGATTACATTGGTTCCGTTCTTGGTATTTCAAAAGAAGAATACGAGATAGTACCTTCTAATGGGTGGACAAATCTAAGGAATCTGTCAAGTGCTTTCAAGCTGAATACAATACAAGGCTTTAAGAACCTGATAATATTTGACGCTGACAAACCTGACAATGGTGGAGGTTTTGAAAAGAGAAAGGATGAAATTATTACCATCATAAAGGAAATGGGAGTAGAGGCAGAGTTATTTCTCTTTCCGAATAACAGAGATGATGGTATGTTTGAAGACCTGCTTAAGAACATTATGGTCCATGACAACCATGAGCGTTTCTTCGACTGTTACCGTGATTACACCTCATGCTTAGGCGACGATTACATACATCCTAATCTTAAAGGAGAAGTGTTCACGTATATAAGTTCCATGAAGTCTTTGCCGAATAAAGTGAGGAGAAACCTTGGTAGTGGAGACTGGCAGTTTACAAATAAGGAATATTGGAATTTGGAATCTGATTACCTGCTGCCGCTAAAGAGTTTCATTCTGACATGTTTCAGCGCTGGTGGTGTCAGTGCAGGGGTATGCAGTTCTTTGCGCCCTTAGCGGCTTGGCGAGAAGATATAAACTCGCGAGAAAAAGGGCTCTCGCAAAGGCGCGGAGGCGCGGAGAAATGTTCGATCCATGTACGGATATGTACGTTATAATAAAGTGTTGCTGATTTCCCCGAATGGCATGGTGCCAGTGCAGGGAAGGGCTTCATGCCCTTCCACAAATAATGTTCGACCGATATTCAAGGCGGTGATGACCAAGGACGCCTCGCTTCATTCCCAGGTTATCATCGCAACCCAGTCGCCTATGCTTATCGACTCCTTCGAACCGGGCGATATCACCGTTATTGACCAAGACCGTAATACGAACAGCACTGTGGCCCATCGGCTCGATGCAGAGCAGCTCAAACTCTGGCTTGAGGATTATACAGTCAGTGAACTTTGGGTGAAAAACTTCATCGGAGGATTACCATTATGAACTATCTGCACTTCCCCTGCGAGAGTAATAGAGATCTTGCCTTTGTCAGCATAAGGCTGCTCTTTTTGAAGCCTTCTAAGAAGGAAAAGGAAACAGTGGGTTGTATTTCTGAAAACTAAGATATTGATATGAACGACAACGAAATAAAAATAGCTGTGGCCGGAATAGGTTATGTCGGGCTCAGCATAGCCACACTGCTCAGCCAGCATCATCAGGTGACGGCCGTTGATGTCGTCAAGGAGAAGGTAGACCTCATCAACAGCAGGAAATCACCGATTAAGGATGAGTACATAGAGAAGTCTCTTGTAGAAAAACCGCTTCGGCTGACAGCTACCCTTGACGGTGCCGAGGCTTATAAAGATGCGGATTTCGTCGTTGTCGCTACTCCCACCAACTACGATCCCGTCAAGAACTATTTCGATACAAGACATGTCGAAGAAGTTATAGAACTGGTGATGAAGGTGAATCCCAATGCTATCATTGTCATCAAGTCTACCATTCCTGTTGGATACACAGCATGTGTGCGCAAGAAATACCATAACGACAATATTATCTTTGCCCCGGAGTTTCTTCGTGAGAGCAAAGCTCTTTATGACAACCTCTATCCCAGTCGTATCATCGTAGGTCGTCCCGAGGGAGACCGACGCCTTGATGAGGCTGCTCATACCTTTGCGGCTTTATTGCAGGAAGGAGCTGTCAAGCAAGATATTTCTACCTTGTTTATGGGGTTGACAGAGGCGGAGGCCGTGAAACTCTTTGCCAACACTTATCTTGCCCTGCGCGTCAGCTACTTCAATGAACTGGACACCTATGCTGAGGTGAAAGGTCTTAACACGAGTAATATCATCAAGGGCGTAAGCCTGGATCCGCGTATCGGTGATTTTTACAACAACCCGTCGTTCGGCTATGGTGGCTATTGCTTGCCTAAAGACACCAAGCAACTCCTTGCCAACTACAAAGATGTTCCTGAAAACCTAATTCAGGCCATTGTAGAGAGCAACCGCACTCGTAAGGACTTCATAGCAGATCAAGTGTTGAAGAAAGCCGGATACTATGACTACTTCCATCGTGGCGATTATGATCCATCGGAAGAGAAGCACTGCGTTATCGGTGTGTACCGTCTGACGATGAAAAGCAACAGCGATAACTTTCGCCAGTCAAGCATACAAGGTGTGATGAAACGTATCAAGGCCAAAGGTGCCGAGGTGATCATCTATGAGCCTACGCTTGAGGAGGGTAGCACTTTCTTCGGTAGTCGCGTCGAGAATGATCTTTTAGTCTTCAAATCGCAGAGTCAGGCCATCATTGCCAACCGCTATGATGCCTGTCTGGACGATGTAAAAGACAAAGTATATACACGGGATCTGTTCAGAAGAGATTGATTTTCTTGAGAGCTCCCCTAATTCTAGCAGTCTTAACCGCCAATGACAATCCATCGGCCATTCATTGGCATATTAGCTACTATTCAGAGGAAGAGAAAGGCGAACTCTTAAACAGATACTCTACTTATCTATCTTCTAAGAATACTCCTGTTGATATGTTTAGATTGTAAGATATGATAATGTATCAATAGAAGATATAATAATGTATTAATAATCAAACGCGGAATTCCTATGCCCAAATATTACAAGTACAGGTCTCTGGAAAACCTGAAATGGTTTCTGGGAATAGTCATGAACCAAAAACTTTGGAGCAGTACATACAGAGAGCTTAACGATCCTATGGAAGGCGTGTTCAAATATGATCCCGCCTTCAAAGGAGCCAATTTCGTCAGAACTTTGCAGAATCAAAAGCAGCATACTTTTATATGCTCCTTATCAAAGACTTACCAAAATGGATTGATGTGGACTTTCTATGCCAATGAACATAAAGGATGCTGTATAGAATTGGAATCCGATACGACATTAAAGGATTGGCATTCGATAGATGTAGATTATGTTCCTAATATTGCATCGATTAACAAGGATTCAGCGACCGTAGATGAAGTCTTTTCGAAAAAATCTAGTCAGTGGTCATATGAGAAGGAAGTGAGATTTATCAGAACGGTTGAAGATAGTAAATATAGTAGTCGCAAGCGGTATCTGAAGATAAAAATCTCACGAATTTTTTTAGGGCTCAGAATGCAGCCTAAAGATAAAACGTTCATACGTCGACTAATAGAAAAGGTCAATCCATCTATAAAAATTGTTGATATGAAACGTGAAGACATCGACTTCGGATACGGAGAATAAGTGTATCCTTATATTTTCATGCGAGTCAGAACATGTGTAAGCGTCTTATTTTCCGCCTTGACACCGGCTCATAAAAATATTACCTTTGCGGCATCAACTTTAAAACAGAAAAGTTATGCCGAAAGAAAAAGTCAATTATCAGGAAGTCTACGATCTGTATCAGCTGTGCAGTGAGACTAAGGATCTGAAGGAGTTCTGCTCCGAGTATGGTGTCAACTATGGAAGTCACTTGAGAACTTCATCAAGGACGGCAGGGTGCAGATCTCAAACAATCTCTGTGAACAGAGAATGAAACCAGTAAAACTGAACTTGAAGAACTGCCAGAATATAGGAGGTGAGAATGCTGCTGAAAATACAGCCTTCGTCTTTTCGCTTACGGAGAGTTGCAGGCTCAACGGCATCAATCCAGAGACATACCTTGAGAAGCTCTTCAAGTGCATAGTCAGCAAAGAAACCTATGACAAGCGGCAATTGCTGCCCCGTTATATCAAAATATAGGTTAAACTTGGAAAATCATTTTTTTGCGTAATCCACATAACCGACTGAAAAACAGCCGGGAGATGTGGTGTAGCGGAAAATAAGACGTTTACTATATATCCAACCATTCATGCATGAATAATCTACGAGATCTGCGTACTCTGCGTGAAATAAAAAAGTCAACCATGAGAAAACTCTCACAGATTTCACAGATCGCCACAGATTTTCAGAACATCAATGATGTATGGATCAGCAGAATCAGCGTAATCTGCGTGGGGTAAATATTCAGTGTGAAGGTTCGCACACAGATCTCGCTGATCTCGCAGATTTTACTGGTATTTACCAGTGCATCAACGCACCTTATCCGAGTAATCCATCCGTGCCCTCTGTGTCTCTGTGTGAGATAAATCCCGTGCATCCATGCACGAATAATCTGCGAGATCTGCGTAATCTGCGTGAAAAGAACTCCGTGTGAGCGATCAGAGCTCCTCTATATACCCGAACACTTCATGGGCGTTGAGGCACGGACAAGCCTTGGGCGTAGTCCCTGGCAGATCACGATGGCCGACAATCTTGGCACTGGGAAACATCTTACGAAGGATCGTCAGCAGATCAGTCAGCCGCTCCGTTTGAGCGGGCGTGCGGGTGTCGCAGGGCAGTCCGTTCTCGTCCAGTCCGCCCTCGTAGCAGATACCAATGGAACAATGGTTGTACGGCACGGCATGAGTACCGACCTCCAACAGCATCCTGTGTTGCGTCATCGTTCCGTCGCGGCGGATATAGAAATGATACCCAATCTTGCGGAATTTGCGTGCACGATGGTCACGGAGCAGATGCTCCACAGTATAGTCTTGGTTGCACCTTGTAGCCGAGCAGTGCAGCACCAAATACTTAATGTCGTCGGCAGACATCAAATTGTCACGTCTCATAAATAATATATTTTTAAACTTAAAATACTTAGTAAAAGCCGATGGCTTAGGATAGACATGAACTTCCAAGAATTAACCACGAATGTTTCATGAATTTATAATTACTTTCTGTTGTTCTGTGACAGCCTGATTATCTATGATAATTCATGGTTAATCCAAGGTCATTCATGTTTAAAAACTCGTGTGCTATACAGCACCTACGCAAGAGCTGACAGTTAACGCTGTCATGGCAGCGATGATTGCTTGCACGATGGCGTTGATGATTTGCATCCACGTGATCTTGTTTGGATTCTTTTCTGACATAGCTTAAAAAATTAAAGGTGAATAAATGCGTTGTTTTGAAAGAGGGGCCTGTCAAGCAAGCCCCATCAGGTTACGGCTTTGTGGTGTCACCCGTTTGCGAGTCCGCGTCCGTCTCAGCTGGCGTGACCGACTTCGTGGTGCCCTTCGCCGCCTCCAGATCCACGGTAGCCGCCCCCGCCTTCTCTGCCTTGAACGTAGCAGCTTGTGCCGTACGACTGGACACCGGATTGAACTGAGCACGACCTATCAGGTTCTCGAAGTCAGATCCCGGCGTGAAGACGATGTTCACTGCCTTGATGTTCGACGCAGAGAAGTCCTCCAACTTGTCTGCCCCATCGCTGCTGAGCGAGATCCAGAAGTTGCCGAGCTCCCCCATTTGCACCTTCTTACCTTCGAGCAGCATCTCGACCAGGCACTCGCACATGTCGATGATTACGCCACGCACCGTTCCGCATGAGAAGACACCATTGTGGGTAGCGATGTGCTCCACAAACTTGCTGAAAGACATCAGCTCTCATTTGAGCTTTGGCATACGCCTTGGGTTCCGCCTTTTCGTCCATTCTGTTGGACAACATGTAAACTGAATAATCAATCATACTTTATTTTTTTTTAATGTTAATAAATAAGTTACTTTGTGTAGCGTTATGATAGTCAAAGCGATACGACCGGTCAAGTAATCACTAATCACTAACAACTGATTACGCTTGCAAAGGTAATACATCAAGGAAGCGAAAGCAATTCCGTTCATAAGCGTTCACAAAGCAATCACAATACGTTCACAAACCATTCATTATGAAACCATCTATGGACGATAAAGCAAATATTATATTCAATATCAGCGGTGGTAACAACCAGATTCTTCCCAATGCCACGCAAGCCACGCAAAACTTCTATGGCGACAAATATATAGAAGAGATGGAGAAGAAGGGAAATACCGATGAGGCTCCTGATATCACGAAGTCCCCGTTGGCGCACTATATAAATAATGTGGAACGGCTGACCTATTACATAGGGAAGTTGACTTCCTGCGAGGATGCCCGATCCTTGGCACAAGTCGTGATGGAAATGCATGACGACGACAATGTCAAAATCGACAGTGAGGAAATGGTAAAGGAGCGCTTCATAAAGACCCTCCTTCCTCATGCCCCTAAGGTAACGACATCGATAAGCAACATCCGCCAGCGCATCAACGACGAATATGACCGCCATAGAAAGTTCAGGTGATTTACGAAAATAGACAGAAATCATCATAAGTACTTATGATGTTCTTCCTAAGTACTTTACCTTGCGCCTACACAGGTGATTTCATAAAAACGAGGCACAAGCATGCCCGACATCTATCTTCAACAGATACAATTGGCTCAGGAGTTTCTCAATGAGAATCACCATGCCGATGTTTCCAGACTGCAATGCCTGCTGAGGAAGATAATGCCCAACGAGTACCACAATATCATAGATAAGATTAGGCTGAAAGCCTCAACTCCTATTACTATTAATGTTAATGAGGGGCAAAATATAATAGCGCCCAATGCAATATCGGCTGAGCAGCATATTCATAAGCAACAGAATAATGATAATGGCGGAGCAAAACATGCTGATGCAGAATATACTGCAAAGGATATTGACGAAATAGTTATGAAGCATCACAACTATGAATGGGGTATAAAGAAGTTGCAGGAATTGAACATAGATGGAAAGGAAGAAAACAAACTTATCGACGAGTATCTCAATGAGATACTGGACGAGAAAGCAATAATCAGCCTAATAAAAGCACCTAAGACCGAGACGCAAACTTTCACTCTTCTTGAAGCAGCGCTTACTACAGACCATAATGTTCTTATAAGGAAGTTATTAAATACTGATTTCGTTAGAAATTGTACAAATTCTCAATATAAAGCTTTGGTATCTGCAGCTATAGAAAGGTGTAGAAGATAGAACAATACTATTA
>R21__coassemble_782_pt1 | contig 24705 bp, 20 predicted proteins | sample R21__metabat2_high_PE_018 | metagenome-assembled genome bin R21
CCCTGGCTCCGGCCCTTCTCTAACTCTCCCCGAGGGGAGAGAATTGCTAAACCATACCATCCGCACACAATGCATGCTTTCTGGGTATTGCGGTTCCCTCCCCCCTCGGGGAGGGCAAGGGTAGGGCTTTAGGGAAGGACTCCACTTAAATAGTTATAAATCATTTGGTTATCTCAATTTTTTTTCTTACCTTTGTAAGGTTAATGTGAGGATAACCAGTCCTTTGATATTACTTGGAGGGCAATCCTCTTATGTTAAACGGAGTTGAATGGCGCTTGTTTTTAACCCATTTCGAACTTGTCTTTGTAGGTTCAAACTCCACAGATAGTAAGTTATGCAAGGTATAAAGAGAAACGTTTTATTGATTTTGACAATGCTTTTTGTCGGGACTTTTAGCGCTTTTGCGGGTAATAATCAGGATTCCGACACTGTAGACTCTTCCCAGAGCGTTTATTGGGAAAATGTGATGAATGCCATCATACAGGTGGAGAGTAATGGCAATAGCAAGGCTAAGCATGGCAGTTCGGTTGGTGCTATGCAGATCACCCCGTTACTTGTGGCTGAGTGTAACAATATACTGAGGGGGCGTAGGTGTAAGAAACGGTATAAACTCTCTGACCGTCTGAGTGTTAAGAAATCTAAGGAAATGTTTCTTTTGATACAGTCGAAATACAATCCGCTAAGGAATATCGAACAGGCGATACGCTCGTGGAATGGCGGTATCCACTATAGTGTGCAGCGAACGCAGCGCTATCTGGAGCGTGTCTTAAGTGCAATGAAAGGTTAACATACCTTATATATAATAATGAGACGATACATCTTTTTCATTCTCTCCCTTTTCTTGATGCTTCCTGTTAGTGCGCAATCGGAGCATTATCAGGAGCGCATTGCGCAGTTTGCTGCTATGCGTGATGTAGACAGCACTGACATAGTGATGCTCGGCAACGCTTTGACAGAGTATGCCGGCGACTGGAATGTGCTGCTGTCTTGGCAGCATGTGCGTAATCGTGGCATTGCGGGGGATGATGCTGAAGGGATGTATCGTCGCATAGGTTCTATCTTGAAAGGTCGTCCGAAAGCGATCTTTTTGATGACGGGCGGACAGGACCTTATCGAGGGTAAGTCCGTTGACGAAGCTTTTAATGCCAGCGTGGAGTTAATCGCGCATATTCGTCGCATGTCACCCCGCACCAAGTTGTTTATTGAGAGCAACCTGCCGATATGGGAAAACAATCAGGAGTTGCTGAAAGGCAAGATGCAGTTGATGGCGCAACTCAATGTCCGCCTTCGCCATTATTGTGAGCAGCATCATATCGCTTATATTAACCTCTTCCGTAGCTTCGTCCGTCGCGGTACCAATGAGATGCGGCGCGAACTGACGCAAGACGGCTTTTTGCTTACGCCCTTTGGTTATAAGATGTGGGCGTTTGAGATTAAGAAGTATTTGTATTTATAGGACGACCTCATCAGCCTCGCCCCCCTCTCCCAAGGAGAGGGGAGTGAAATGTTTCAAGAGTCGATACGAAAGCGGTATTTCTATAGTTTTTTACTTTACCTTTAAAGACGATCTGATTGCATTGCTTAAGGAAGAACTGCCGTCCTTTTCTTTATATTCGTTTATTTTCTTGATGGCATGAAGAGGCACGTTAAAAGAAAAACGTGGCACAGTCGTGCTCGTTTGTGAAAACAGCAAGAAGATATTTTGCTTTTTTCTTTGCGATTTCATTCCTTTACCTTATCTTTGCCACCGAATAACCAATAACTAAAAATCAACAATGGAGAATAACACTCGAATCTTAATGAATATGAATCCAGTGGTGGCTTATCTACAGAAAGCACCGAAGGATTTCACGATGGAAGACATCATCAAACTCATCAAGTTCAAGTCTATACAGATGGTGAATTTCATATACCCAGGTGGTGACGGAAAGCTGAAGACGCTGAACTTCGTGATTACCAATGAGGCATATCTGCGCACGATCCTTAGTTGTGGCGAGCGTGTCGACGGCTCTTCGCTGTTCGACTTTATCCAGGCCTCGAGCAGTGACCTGTATGTGATGCCGCGCTTCTCTACCGCATTCATCGATCCTTTTGCCGAGATTCCTACGCTTTGCATGCTTTGCTCGTTCTTCGATAAAGACGGACATCCGCTGGAGAGTGCACCGGAGTATACGCTGCGCAAGGCCATTACTACGCTGCGCGACCGCAGGGGGCTGGACTTCTGGGCGATGGGTGAACTGGAATACTACGTCATCAAGCCTTCTGTGGACTCTTTCCCCGCCCAAGAGCAGCATGGCTACCACGAAAGTGCACCTTATGCCAAGGCAGGAGACTTCCGTACGCGGTGTATGATGCTCGTCGCTCAGTCCGGCGGTATCATCAAGTACGGCCATGGTGAGGTGGGTAACTTCACGAAGAATGGACTCACTTACGAACAAAATGAGATTGAGTTTCTGCCCGTACCCGCTGAGCAGGCTGCTGATGAATTGCTGATTGCCAAATGGATCATCCGTAACGTGGGATACCGCGAGGGCTATGACGTGACGTTCGCACCGAAGATCACGACAGGAGAGGCTGGCAGCGGACTCCACTTCCACATACAATTGCGAAAGGAAGATAAGAACATGCTCGTGGAGAACGGAAAGCTGAGTGACACGGCACGCAAGGCGATTGCCGGTTTGCTCGACGTAGCTCCGGCGCTGACTGCTTTTGGCAACAAGAATCCTACATCGTATTTCCGTCTCGTTCCCCATCAGGAGGCACCGACAAATATTTGTTGGGGTGATCGCAACCGCTCGGTGCTCGTGCGTGTTCCGCTCGGCTGGACTTCCGGTGTGGATATGTGCCACAAAGCCAATCCAGAAGAGCCGGAACGGAACTATGACACCAGTGGCAAGCAGACCTTTGAGATCCGGTCGGCCGACGGTTCTGCTGATCCGTATCAGATGTTGGCCGGCATCTGCGTAGGACTGCTTCACGGCTTAGAGATGCCCGATGCTTTATCCATGGCAGACCGCACCTATGTGGCTGTGAATATCCACGACAAAGCCAACGAGAAGAAACTGGCTGAATTGAAGTCGTTGCCAGACAGCTGTGCGGCCTCTGCCGACTGTCTGGAGCAGCAGCGCGCGGTCTTTGAGCAATACGGCATCTTCTCCAAGGCTATGATCGACGGTGTCATCGCGCAACTCAGAAGTTTCAACGACCGTTCTCTCCGCCACGACGTAGCCCTCCATCCCGAGGAGATCGCCAAACTCGTCCGTCGTTACTTCCATTGCGGGTGACACATCTATTTATAGATATATGGTTGTTGTCGTTAGGACGGTCCTTGACGCTGTCCTAATGGCATTTGTAGTGGGAGAAAGGAAAAGATAGGCTGCACTCGGAAATGGCAAAGAAAAAATACATTTTTCTTTGCCATTTCACCCGTTTGCACTATCTTTGCAGTAGATAAAAGCAATTGCAATGACTTATACTATTGAAAAAGTAACCACACTCATCGGCGCGCGCCGCTATGGTAGTGCGGACGCCAACGTCGGCTTTCTCCTGACAGACAGCCGTTCGCTTTGTTTTCCCGAGGAGACCTTGTTCTTCGCCCTTAAGTCAACACGTAATGATGGACATAACTTCATCCCTGAACTCTACCGCCGCGGTGTCCGCAACTTTGTGGTCACCGACGTTCCTGCCGGTTATGCTGTCGACTATCCTGATGCTAACTTCCTGAAAGTAGTCAACACGCTCGAGGCTTTGCAGCGACTCGCTGAGCGTCATCGCGACGAGTTCAACATCCCCATCATCGGCATCACGGGCAGCAACGGAAAGACCATGGTCAAGGAGTGGCTCTATCAGTTGCTCTCCCCCCAGCTCTATGTGACGCGCAGTCCGCGTAGCTATAACTCCCAGATCGGTGTGCCCCTCTCGGTGTGGCTCATGGACGACAATACCCAGGTGGGCATCTTCGAGGCGGGCATCAGCCAGCCCGGAGAGATCCTGGAGCTGCGTGACATCATTCAGCCGACCATTGCCGTGCTGACGAATCTTGGTGATGCTCATCAGGAGAACTTTTCGTCGATGGAGGAGAAGTGCCGTGAGAAACTCATCCTCTTCCACGATGCACAGACCGTCGTGTACAACGAGGATGACGCTATTATTAATAAGGTGGCAGGCGAGTTCAACTACCAGGGCGAACGCTTGTGCTGGTCGTTGAAGGACAGTAGGGCACCGATGTATGTTAAGAAGATCGAGAAGAAAGACGCGTCTTCCACGATTCACTATATATATAAGGGTGGTAAGGAAAACCGCTATACCATTCCGTTTATCGACGACGCGTCGATCACCAACTCCATTATCTGTGCGGCTGTAGCCCTGCATGTCGGTGTTTCTGCCGAGCAACTTGCTGAGCGCATGGAGCAGTTGGAGCCGATTGCCATGCGTCTGGAGGTGAAGGAAGGCCGTCACGGCTGTACGCTGATCAACGACTCGTACAACTCCGATATCAACTCGCTCGACATTGCACTGGACTTCATGAATCGCCGTCCCGACCACAAAGGACGTCGCCGTACGCTTGTCCTCAGCGATATCTTCCAAAGTGGTGAGGAACCAGCTGAACTCTATCACGAGGTCAGCGACCTGGCCCGCAAGCGTGGCGTGGTGAAGTTCATCGGTATCGGTAAGGTCATCAGTGAGTATGCCGACGAAATACAGATCGCGGAGAAGTTCTTCTTCGAGAGTGTCGGTGCCTTCATTCATAGCGAGGTCTTCAAGAGTCTGCGCGACGAGGTCATCCTGCTCAAGGGTGCCCGTAGCTTCGGCTTCGACCAGATCACGGAGTTACTTGTGCAAAAAGTGCATGAGACTGTGCTGGAGGTGAACCTTGGTGCCGTGGTGAAGAACCTCAACTACTACCGTTCGTTCATGAAACCCGAGACCAAACTTGTGTGTATGATCAAGGCTGACGCCTACGGTGCCGGTAGTGTCGAGGTGGCCAAAACCTTACAGGATCATCGTGTCGACTATCTTGCCGTTGCCGTCGCTGACGAAGGTGCCATGCTCCGTGGTAGTGGTATCACCAGCAACATCATGATCATGAACCCCGAGATGAGTGCCTTCAAGACCATGTTTGACTATGATCTGGAGCCGGAAGTCTACTCTTTCCGCCTGCTTGACGCATTGGTGAAAGCGGCAGAGAAAGAGGGTATTACAGGCTATCCCGTACATATCAAGCTTGACACTGGTATGCACCGCCTCGGCTTCGACCCCGAGAAGGACATGGACAAGCTCATTGACAGACTGAAACATCAGAACGCTATCATTCCGCGCTCGGTCTTCTCGCACTTTGTCGGCTCCGACGACAACTCGTTTGACGACTTCTCTGCCCGTCAGTTCCAGCTCTTCGATGAGGGCAGCAAGAAACTGCAGGCTGCCTTTGACCATAAGATCCTCCGCCATATCGACAACTCCGCCGGCATCGAGCACTTCCCCGGGCGCCAGTTGGACATGTGCCGCCTGGGTCTCGGACTCTATGGCATCAACAGCCGCAATAATCAAATCATTAACAACGTGTCGACGCTGAAGACAACGATTCTGCAACTGCGCAACGTGCCAGCCGGCGACACTGTGGGCTACAGCCGTAAGGGTAAGATCGATCATGACAGTGTCATCGCCGCCATACCTATCGGCTACGCCGACGGACTAAACCGTCATCTCGGCAACCGCCATTGCTACTGCCTTGTCAACGGCAAGAAGGCAGAGTATGTCGGCAACATCTGCATGGACGTGGCTATGATCGATGTCACGGGTATCGACTGCAAGGAAGGCGACTCTGTGGAGATCTTTGGCGACCATCTGCCCGTGACGGTGCTTAGCGATGCCCTTGATACCATCCCTTACGAGGTGCTCACCGGTATCAGCAACCGCGTCAAGCGCGTATATTATCAGGACGACTAAAGGGTCAGGACAACTAAATCCCGGAAAAAAGAATGAGAGAAACAGACGACGACAATGATTCCGCCGTCTCTTGAAATAACACAGAGAGGCTGCAATGACGAGTTGTAGCCTCTTTTTCATATCAAGGTTTTCCCTATCAAAGCCCTTTCTGTCAACGGTTTTATATCAATGTTTTACTTATGCAGAATCGTCGAAAACGATATCTCGTACTTTGGATAGTCCTTGGCATTCTTGTCTTGCTGACGGTCGTGTTGGGAGGTGCGAGCTGGTATATGCTCGACTATGCCCTGCGTCCGTCTTTCAACAAGGGACGACACGAGGCCTATATCTGGAAGCGGATACAGCACAGCTATCCGTCGTTGCGTCCGTGGATCGACAGCCTGCGGGTCAACCACTGCCTTCACGATACCGCTATCGTCAATGCCCGTGGCGACAGTCTGCATGGCGTCTATCTCTTTGCGCCACGCCGGAGCAGCAAGGTGGCTGTGGTTGTTCATGGCTATACCGATTGCGCGATCTATATGCTGCCTTGGGCCAAGGTCTATCAAGAGAAGAACTACAATATCCTTCTGCCGGAGCTCTATGGCAATGGTCGCAGCGCGGGTGATCACCAGCAGATGGGATGGCTGGATCGCTTGGATGTGCTCCAGTGGATAGGTATTGCCAATCACTGCTTTGGTTTGAGCGACCGACAATCGCGTATGGTAGTTCATGGTGTCTCCATGGGTGCGGCGACGACGATGTGTGTCTCGGGTGAGCAGACACCGGCATTCGTGAGAGCCTTTGTCGAAGATTGCGGTTACACCAGTGCGTGGGACGAGTTCGGCAGTGAGTTGCGCGATCAGTTCGGCTTACCGTCTTTCCCGCTTCTCTATACGGCCTCCGCCCTCTGCCGTCTGCGCTATGGCTGGTCGTTTGGCGAGGCCTCGCCGTTAAGGATGGAGGCGCGCTGCCACAAGCCAATGCTGTTTATCCATGGTACGAAGGACGATTTTGTACCGACGTGGATGGTAGAACCGCTCTACAAGGCCAAGCCCCAACCTAAGGAGAAGTGGCTTGGCCAGGGTTCCGCCCATGCCCGCAGTCTCCATGATCATCCACAAGCCTATCGTCGCGTGGTGAAGCATTTTGTGGAACGCTATGTAGAACCATAACACATTATTTTATAAGAAATCCTTTATTCCTATGAAGAAATATATCTTAGCAATCATTGTATTGGTGAGCTGTTTCGCTTGTCAGCCAACCGAGGACGAGAAGGCGGCGCCGTTGATGAAGAAGATAGAAATGCTCTACCATGATGGTCGGTACCAGGCTGCGCTCAACGCCATCACCCAACTGCGTGCCCAGTATCCGCGGGCTATCAAGAGCCGTCAGCGGGCATTGGTCATCTGGCAAGACGCAAGTCTGAAGATGACCCAGCAGGACGTCGGACGCACCGACTCCGCTCTGCAAGCTACCATTCAGCAGATGAATAGCGAGCGTTGTCTGCTTCGCCGTAATCAGTTGCGTGCCAAGCGCGACTCCCTGCAGGTTCGCTATGATGCACTTTGCGGTACGGTCAGGATCATTCATGCGCGACAAAAGCAAAACAGGCAATAGACGTCGGCTTGACTTGTCCGGGAGATAGATTCTGGCGTGTAGAAATTATTATCATACTCTTTATATCTGTTATAATCGTGTTACAGTCAAAGGCAACATAGTGCATTCATTAAGCAAAAGTTTGCTTATGTGATTTTTTTTTCGTAAGTTTGCACAAACGTTGAACCATAAACTCTATTGTTTCTAATCATCCAACAAGATCAAGTGTATGAAAGATTTTTTTAAGATGACCGGTGCGACTATTGTCGGCCTTTTTGTTTTCTCCGTCGTGGTATTTATGATCTCCATGATGACGCTATCGGGTATCATGGCTTCTACGCAGTCTGCGGTGAGTGTGAAGAAGAACAGTGTCCTCGTTCTAAAGCTTGATGGATCATTGACAGATCATAGCAGCCCCTCAATGCGTGACGAACTGCAAGGCAACTCCAGCCAGACTTTGGAGGATGTGCTCACGGCAATAAAGCAGGCAAAGACCAACGACAAGATAGCTGGCATCTATCTCGAGGGCGGTAGCTTCAATGCCGATCCGGCTCAGGTAGAAGAGATATACGATGCCTTGCGAGATTACAAGATCTCGGGAAAGTGGCTGGTGGCATATGCCGACAGTTATAATGCTTTTACTTATTATTTGGCCAGTGCTGCCGACAAGATTTATCTTAATCCTCAAGGTGCCATAGACTGGCATGGACTGGGTGGAAAGATGGAATACTTCAAACCCTTGTTGGATAAGATTGGAATCAAATTCAATGTCTTCAAGTGCGGTAAGTACAAGAGTGCCACGGAGCCGCTGATCAACGACCACATGAGTGATGAATCCCGTGCTCAGACCACAAGGTTCATTCAAGGTACGTGGGATAAGATCGTGGCGATGGTGAGCAAGAACCGTAAGATCAGCGTTGATACACTCAACGCATACGCTGACCGATACATAGGAGTAGAGGAAACGAGAAACTTCCAGAAATATCATCTCGTCGATGGATTGCTTTATGCAGACGAGATGAAAGCCAATATCAAGAAGCGTTTGGGGTTGGATAAGGATGACATGATCCCGCAGGTGTCGGCCTGTGACCTGGCTTCCACGGTTAAAGAAGGCGACGGTGACGAGATCGCCGTGTACTATGCCGAGGGAGAAATTGTCGATGAGGCTACACCGCAGTCGATGTTCAGCAGTGGTAGTACAATTGTTGGAAAAGAAATGGTCGATGATCTCAACGGCTTAGCCGACGATGATGACGTGAAGGCTGTCGTCATCCGAGTGAACTCACCGGGCGGATCAGCTTATGCATCCGAGCAAATCTGGCATGCCATCATGGAGTTGCGTAAGCGTAAACCTGTCGTGGTGTCGATGGGTGGTTATGCCGCTTCGGGCGGTTACTACATCAGTGCGCCTGCTGACTATATTGTCGCTGAGCCCACTACACTGACGGGCAGCATTGGCATCTATGGCGTGAGCATCGACCGCTCTAAGCTGCTGACAGGCAAGTTAGGTATTAATGCTGATTATGTACAGACCAACCGCAATAGCACGATGGGTGACGACATGGCTCCCATGACGACGGAGCAACTGTCACTCATGCAGGCCTCGGTCAATCGTGGCTACCGTCTCTTCAAGTCCCGTGTGGCTGATGGTCGTGCCATGACGATGGACCGTGTGGAGCAGTTGGCCCAGGGACATGTCTACTTAGGTATGGATGCTCAGAAGCTGAAACTTGTAGATGCGTTAGGCGGACTGGACGTGGCAGTGGCGAAAGCTGCGAAGTTGGCTTCGCTCTCGGACTGGCATACCGCTTCTTATCCAGGAGCTGAGGATATGTTTGACCAGATGATGGATCTGTTCAACAGTTCCACGGGCTCTTATCTCGACGGTCAGCTGCGTACTGTATTGGGCGACGACTACGGTGCCTATATGATGATGCGGCGGGCCATGACGCTGAGCCGTCTGCAGGCACGGCTACCTTATCACTTGATAATCAAATAACAATCATGCGAACAGAAGGGGATTACATCAAAATTACTGAATGGCTCTTGCCGCTGAGCTGGCTCTATGGCTTGGGCGTAGGCTTTCGCAACTGGCTCTTTGACCTTGGCCTGCTCAAGCAGCGGTCCTTTGCGATACCGGTCATCGCCGTAGGCAACATCACTGTGGGTGGTTCCGGCAAGACACCGCATGTGGAATATCTCATCCGGCTACTCAAAGACGTGGTGCGGGTGGGCGTGCTCTCCCGTGGCTATAAGCGCAAGAGCAAAGGCTATGTGCTCGCTGATGACAACACGACAGCGCGAGAGATCGGTGACGAGCCCTACCAGATGAAACAGAAATTCCCCGATGTCTACGTCGCTGTGGACAAGAACCGCTGTCAGGGAGTGGACCGACTGACACATGACGAGGAGACCCATGATGTAGATGTCATCCTTCTCGATGACGCCTACCAGCACCGCTATATCAAACCCGGCATTAACATTCTGTTGGTCGACTACCACCGTTTGATCATCTACGACAAGCTCTTGCCGGCCGGACGGCTGCGCGAAAGTCTCAACGGCAAGGGTCGTGCTGACATCGTGATCATCACCAAGTGTCCGAAAGACTTGAAGCCGATGGAGTTTCGTGTGCTCACCAAGGCCATGAACCTCTACCCCTATCAAGAGCTCTACTTCACCTGCATCGACTACGACGCTCCTGTCGCCGTCTTCCCCAAGGAGGCGGAACCGCTCACTGAGAATGAGTCACCGTTGGCGGGAAAGAATGTGTTGTTGCTCACGGGCATTGCCTCTCCTCTGCAGATGGAGGCAGACCTGAAGAAGCAATGCCGGTCGATCACACCGCTGACCTTTGCTGACCACCACTTCTTCAAGACAAAGGACGCGCAGCGCATCAACGAGGCATTCCTGTCATTGCCCGAGCCGCGCGTGATCATCACTACAGACAAAGACAGTACACGTCTTGAGAACCTCGAAGGACTTGACGAAGACGTACGGCGGCATCTCTACCGTCTACCGATCCGTATCAAGTTTATGCTCGACGAGGCTGAGACGTTCAACCATAAAATCATTAGCTATGTACGAAAAAATTCAAGAAACAGCATCCTGGCTAAAGGCAAGGATGACAGCAAGCCCGCAGACCGCCATCATTCTGGGAACAGGCCTCGGACAATTAGCTTCCGAGATAACTAATACACAGGAAATCCCTTACAAGGATATTCCCAACTTCCCTGTGTCCACAGTGGAAGGACATGCCGGTAAGCTTATTTTCGGACAGCTCGGCGGCGTGGACATCATTGCCATGGACGGCCGCTTCCATTTCTACGAGGGCTACTCGATGAAGGAGGTTACCTTCCCCGAACGGGTGATGTATGAGTTAGGTGTCAAGACACTCTTTGTCAGCAATGCCTCTGGTGGCATGAACCCGAAGTTCCACATTGGTGACATGATGGTCATCACTGATCATATCAACCTCTTCCCCGAACATCCTCTGCGTGGTAAGAACTTCCCGACGGGTCCGCGCTTCCCCGATATGCACGAGGCTTACGACCATGAGTTGATCGCTCTTGCCGACAGCATCGCCAAGGAAAAGGGCATCACCCTGCAGCATGGTGTCTACGTGGGCGTGCAAGGTCCTACCTTCGAGACGCCTTCCGAGTATAGGATGTATCATCTCTTGGGTGGTGACGCGGTAGGCATGTCGACCGTACCGGAGGTGATCGTGGCGCGTCACTGCGGCATTAAGGTCTTCGGCATGAGCATCATCACCGACTTGGGCGGCTTTGAGCTACCGGTGGAGGTCAGCCATGAGGAAGTGCAGAAGGCTGCCAACAGCGCTGAACCAAAGATGACTGAGATCATGCGCGAAATGATCATCAGACAGAATAACAAGTAGAAAAGACAGAGCAACATAGTATACAGACTTAAAATCAGACATAGTAACAAAGTATACAGATACTCTTAGGAAAATATATGGAAATTGCAAAGTTGGGTGAGTTTGGTCTGATCAACCATCTCACTAAAGACATCAAGCCGGTCAACGGATCGACATGCTACGGTGTGGGCGATGACTGCGCTGTGCTCCATTATCCTGATTCAGAGGTGCTGGTGACTACAGACATGCTCATGGAAGGCATACACTTCGATCTTACCTATATCACGATGCAGGAGTTGGGCTACAAGGCCGCGATGGTGAATATCTCTGATATCTTTGCCATGAACGGCACACCTCGGCAGATGACGGTCTCACTGGCTATTGGCAAACGGTTGAAAGTGGAGGATATCGAGGCTTTCTATGATGGACTGCGCCGGGCTTGCGAGAAATGGAGCGTGGATGTGGTTGGTGGAGACACGACGGCATCCTATACGGGACTGGCCATCAGCATCACGTGTATCGGTGAGGCTAAGAAAGAGGACATCGTCTATCGCAATGGTGCCAACGAGACGGACTTGATTTGTGTCACAGGCGATCTCGGCGCTGCCTATATGGGGTTGCAGTTGCTCGAGCGTGAGAAGAGTGTCTTCTATCAGCAGGTCGACGCGATGAACAAGAAGTTGCAGGAGGCGCACAAGGCCGGGAACACGAAGCTCGTGGAGCATCTGCAACAGGAGGCACGAAAACTCAATGACTTCCAGCCGGACTTCGCCGGTAAGGAATATCTGCTTCAGCGGCAGCTCAAGCCGGAGGCGTGTGGCGATGTCATCAATCTGCTGCGGGAGAACAATATCCATCCCACGGCAATGATGGACATCTCTGACGGACTCTCTTCCGAACTCTTGCATATCTGCAAGCAGAGTCATTGTGGTTGTCGCATTTATGAGAAGAATATACCGATCGACTATCAGACGGCAGTGATGGCGGAAGAGCTGAACATGAATGTCACCACGTGCGCGATGAACGGTGGCGACGACTATGAGCTGCTCTTCACCTGTTCGATTGGTGATCACGACAAGCTCGACGCATTGGAGAGCAAGGGCATCAAGCAGATCGGATATATCACGAAGGAGGAATTGGGTACCCGACTGATCTCTCGCGACAACAAAGAGTTCGACATCACGGCGCAAGGCTGGAATGCGCTGAAGAAGTAAGCGCTTGGCGCGGCTTCTCAAGAATACGAAAAAGGGCAATCACCGCATCGTGGTGATTGCCTTTTCCTATATATAATAAGGTGTAGCATGCTTTGCGGTGTGCTGCACCTTTTTTCATTATTGTTGTTTCGACTTGATATAATCGCTGAAAGCCTTATCGAAAGCAGCGAACTGCTGCTCGTTGAGGCTGCCCAACGTCTTACGCAGACCTTTGTAGTAGATGGCTACCTTCTTATGGATCTGGTCAGGATCTGTGCTGGAGGCATAGATCTTATCAATGTCGATATGCATCTGCGGTACGAGGTTGTTGAGGAACACCAGCTCGCCGGTGTACTGCGGAGTCTGTGCGGCAGCAGCCTGTTGGGCGTCGCTTGAGCTGTCGGCCGATGATGCCACAGAGCCCGATACGCTGTCGTTAGCCGTGTCAGCGCTTTGAGACTGAGCATTGCTGGCCACCTCAGTAGAGTCAATGCTGCCAGCCTGCTGGTCAGACTGTCCACCACGGCTGAAGAGCAGTACGATGGCGATGACCACGAGCACGGCGATAGCAACTACCAAGCCTACCATCTTTCTGTTGGTGGATGAGGAGGTTTTCTCTTTTTTGCGGCTATAGCGGTGGTGCTCAAAGGTTTCCATGAAATCATCGATACTGGCGTAGCGCTCGCTGCGCCCAAAGCTGCAACTGCCGTTGACGACTTGGTCATAGTCGCTGCCAAGGTTCATGGTCTTGACGATCATACCCAGTGAGTAGACATCGGCGCGCGCGTCCAGCGTCACTGTGCCGTCCTTCGCCTCCGGCGCGATGAAGCGCAGGCTGCTGTTCGGCATACTCATCGAGTCGGCGTAGCGCAGTCTCAGGTTGAGCACTTTCACTTCGTCGGTCTTCTTCGTGATAAAGATAAAGGCCGGGTCGAGCGCACCGTGTACCATTCCATTTTCATGGAGGTATTCGAGTGCGGCAGCGATTTGGCTGATCACACGCTTCTTCTCGTCTTCGCTGTGTCCTTCGTCAAGGTATTCGAGCAGTGAGCGGGAATCCTCCCATTCCATTTCTATGCACGTGCCGAGTCCCTCCACGTCCTTCATGGCAAGGTATTTCAGCAAATGCTGATGGTCGAAATCTTTGCAGCGGTCAAACTCCTTCTTCAGGGCCCGCTGATATTGTGGCTTGCTTTGATAGGCTTCCTTGAGTGAGACAAGCAGCACATCCTGTCCGCCGTCTTTACCTGTAGTCAGCTTTTGAATGCTGGCTGTTCTTATTTCTTGCATGTCTGTTACAGTCATGGCTTTTTACGTTTTAATAATATACTAAGTGCAAAGATAGTGCAAACGAGCGAAATGACAAAGAAAAACGCAGTTTTTCTTTTCATTTCCGAGTGCAGCCTATCTTATCTAAAGATAGTGCAAACGAGCGAAATGACAAAAAAAAACGCAGAAAAATTAGCCCTCCTCTAACTCCTCCAGGGGGGGGAGGACCGCAATACCCATTCTTACCTCGTGGGTAGCCTTATTGTTAGTTGATATAAATCAATTACGCCTGACTTTTACATGATGAAGCGTGCTGGAAAATAGCTTTGAATGACTATGTTTTGGGCTTATGTAGTTGATGTAAATCAATATCAATCGATTACACTGTGAATTTCTTGCAAGAATATTAGGTGATGCGGAATAAGAAAACTAACTTTGCCGTCGGACTATACGACAAGCGGCGAAAGCTGTGAGTCGCAGTATCAACCTTATCAACGTAAAAAGATTGTAGTTATGACAGACAAATTGGTAACAATGAATGCCCAGGCAAATCTGCAAGACAAAATGCGTATCGATATGATTCTCGGTGGTCGTCGTGCAGCGCTGGACGCTTTGAAGGCTAAGAAGGCATAATTGTTTTTTTGCTTTTAGAAGATTGAGAAACATTGTTTAGAATCAGAGATCGGTGTTTACTACGGTTTGCAGCCAGTAGTGGACACCGATATTTTTTTGTTTCTCTTTTATTTCTCCATCTTCATGATCTCTTGATAGATGCGTTGTACAGGAAGCCCCATGACGTTGTAGTAGCTGCCGTGGATGGATGTCACGCCGATATAGCCGATCCACTCTTGTATGCCGTAGGCTCCAGCCTTGTCAAACGGACGGTAGTGGGAGATATAGTAGTTGATCTCATCGTCAGTAAGTTGCCGGAATGTAACGTCTGTCGTGACCCCGAACGTCTTTTGTGCTTTGGCTGTGGTCAGTGTCACGCCGGTGACCACTTGGTGCGTGCGCCCGCTGACGAGACGGAGCATACGGCGCGCGTCATCAGCATCGTGTGGCTTGCCTAAGATCGTATTGTCGACAACGACCACCGTGTCGGCAGTGAGCAGCAGTTCGTCGTCGGCAACCTGATAGGCGGCCGCCTTCTCTCGCGAGATATATTGCGGCACCTCTTCGGCACGCAGACTCTCGGGATAGCTCTCACTGACGCCTTTGATCACCTTCACCTCGAAGGCCAGGTCCAGTCCCGCCAATAGCTCTTTGCGACGTGGCGACGCGCTGGCAAGTATGATTTTCAGTTTCTTTGTTTCCATTTTCTTATTGATTTTCCCGTCTCCTTCCTTACCACCCGAATGCCTTTGCGTTGTCCATCCATTTGCCTTGTGCCTTGAGCACCTGCTCGATGACATCGCGGGCGCAGCCATGGCCCCCATCGTAGCTGCTGACGTAGAGCGCTATCTTCTTGATGTCAGTGCAGGCGTCGGCCGGGCAGCAGGGGCAGCCTACGAGGCTCATCACCTCATAGTCAGGGATGTCGTCGCCCATATAGAGCACCTCGTCGTGAGTCAGGCAGTTGGCTTCGAGAAAACGTGCGTAGACATCCTTCTTCATCGCACTGCCCATGAAGATATCCTCCACACCCAGATAAGCATAGCGCTTGCGGATGGCCTCAGAACTGCCGCCCGTGATGATGGCAATGCGCAGACCACGCTTGACGGCCAGCTGAATGGCGTAGCCGTCCTTGATGTTGACCGTGCGCAGCGGCATACCCTCAGTATCCATACCTACCGTAGAGGCTGACAGCACACCGTCGACATCGAAGACAATGGCGCGAATGCGCCGCAAATCGTAGTTGATCATGGCTTTGTATGATTTTTGACGCAAAGTTACAAAATAAAAGTGGAACTTTATTTTGTGTTTCCCTTGAATTATATTAATTTTGCCGGTAAGCAAACATTCTGTAGCAATGTCACAGTATCAGACCGCAATCTATACGCGTGGAGACACGTTGCCGCCAATGGACGACGGCAACTTCTATCATAGTCCGGAGCTCTTCCATATCGTTGAGCGTACGCCGGGCCAGCGGCCTTGTATGGTTGTGGCTACCGACAAGCAAGGTAGAGTGGTCGGCCACATCCTCGTCTTTTTGTTGCGTGCCTCGTGGATGCCGCTGCTCTATTGTCAGGCTCACGCCTATGGTGAGGGCGATTATGCCGATGACGTGAACAGCGAGGAAGTCTTTGGACTGCTCCTCGAAGCGCTTGTCAGACGGTTGCGGCGTCGGCTGTGCTTCTTCATCGAGTTCAGCGATGTATCCCGCAAGATGTTTGGCTATAAGCATTTCCGTTCCCAAGGCTTCTTTCCCATCCCATGGCAGGAAATCCACAACTCGCTCCACTCCATGGATCCCCACGACCGTCTGCAGCCTAAGATGCTGAAAAAGATAGAACATGCCTATCAGCAGGGTGTCAAGACCCGTGAGGTAACCACAGAAGAGGATCTCAGGCGTTTCGTCCATTTGGTGCGGGGTTTCTACAGGTGGAAGATGCATCGTGTCGTACCACCGGAGAAGCAGATCGCCGAGATCTATCGCAGTGACAACGGTCGGCTCTTTGCCACACTCTACAAAGGTCGTCTGATAGGCGGTTGTGTCTGTGTCTATTCCGAGGGTAACGCCTATCTGTGGTATCTCGCTTCGCGCCGCAAGCTCTATGCGTGGCTTCATCCCGCAATGATGACAGTGTGGCAGGCGATCATCTGGGCTTGGAAACACAACTATGCCCACATCTATTTTCTCGATGCAGGCTTGCCTTATCCCAACAATCCTTTCCGCGAGTTCATCCTCCACTTCGGCGGTAAGCCCGTGGCGAAATACCGTTGGTTCCGTTTCTCCATTGGCTGGCTCAACAAATTGCTGTCGTGGATATGGAGAGAATGAGGTTGTCAGACGGACTTCTTTGCTGTCGGCATTATAGAGAGCAAGTGACATCCTCGTTGTATTGTTGCTGGTTTTGAGGTAAGAGCATAAAGCCCGCCCCTTCAAAACCCGCTTTGTGGAACTTGACTCAACAAAAAAAAGAAGTGGTACAGAGAATGTATTTCTTGCAATAGATCTATCAACTTGTAACATTAAATCATTTGTTTCCTTCTTGTCGTATAAACTGACATTTTTCCGCCTCTGAGAATCGAAAAATCAGAAACAGGTGCATACTTGCCTCTGATTTTCGCCATTTTGAGCGTGTTTTTATAACATGTTGATAATTAACGTCTTGCATTCTTTTGATAGAAAATAAGGCATCTGCAATCCCCGTTTTTGACTTTTTACTTCGCCAAAACAGCTGTTTTTGCCATACATCTCGGTACTTTTACACGGTAAAAGTACCGAGATGGTCGAAAATTCTCTAGAGAATTTCTTGTCAAAGTGCCTTGTTCATCCGTAGAAAGTACCGAGATGATACTAAAAAAGTGGCTTTTCTGATCTGTTTTTCAACAAATTTGTGATTTTGAGTCTTCGCGTCTGTGTTTCGCTTCTCTATATTGTGACCTCATCGTGATGACTTTTTGTCGTAGAAAATCCTATGAATAGAAATGGCGTTGTTGGGTATGTATACAAAAAAAGAGGTGGCAAGCATATCGCTTGCCACCTCTTCGTGGTTATGAGTATCTTTATTTCGATGTATCGCTTACATCATTCCGGGCTGAGCGGCTGGCATTGCCGGCTTCTCCTCAGGCTTGTCGCAGATGAGGCACTCAGTGGTCAGGAACATACCTGCTACAGAAGCAGCGTTCTCCAAAGCCACACGCTCTACTTTGGCCGGATCGATGACACCGGCAACGCGCAGGTCTTCGTACTTGTCCTCACGGGCATTGTAACCGAAGTCGCCCTTGCCCTCGCGAACCTTGTTCACCACGACAGCGCCTTCGCCACCGGCGTTGAAGACGATCTGACGCAGCGGCTCCTCGATAGCGCGGCATACGATGTTGATGCCAGTCTGCTCATCGGCGTTGTCGCCCTTGAGATCCTTCAGTTCTTCCTGAGCGCGGATGTAAGTGGTACCGCCACCGACAACCACGCCTTCCTCGCTGGCTGCACGTGTAGCGCAGAGTGCGTCGTCGCAACGATCCTTCTTCTCCTTCATCTCCACTTCGGAGTTAGCACCGACATAGAGCACAGCGACACCACCGCTGAGCTTGCCGAGGCGCTCCTGCAGCTTCTCTTTGTCGTAAGAGCTCTTGGTGTTGGCAATCTCGTTCTTGATCTGGTTGATGCGCTCCTGAATGTTTTCCTTAGCCCCTGCACCGCCGACGATTGTCGTGTCGTCCTTAGTGATGGTCACCTTCTTAGCGGAACCTAACATGTCGAGTGTGGCCTGCTCAAGCTTCAAGCCTTTCTCTTCGCTGATGACAACGCCACCGGTCAGGATGGCGATATCCTCGAGCATAGCCTTGCGGCGATCGCCGAAGCCCGGAGCCTTGACTGCGCAGATCTTCAGACCGCCACGCAGACGGTTGACAACCAATGTTGTCAGAGCCTCAGAGTCAACGTCCTCAGCGATGACAAGCAGCGGACGGCCACTCTCGGCAGCAGGCTGCAGGATAGGCAAGAACTCCTTGAGGTTGCTGATCTTCTTGTCGTAGATGAGGATGTAAGGATTCTCCATCACGCACTCCATCTTGTCGGTGTCGGTCACGAAGTAGCCCGACAGATAGCCACGGTCGAACTGCATACCCTGTACCACACCGATGCTGGTGTCGCGGGTCTTGCTCTCCTCAATGGTGATCACGCCGTCCTTAGAGACCTTGCGCATGGCGTCAGCGATGAGCTTACCGATCTCAGGATCGTTGTTGGCGCTGACAGTAGCGACCTGCTCAATCTTGTCGTAGTTGTCGCCGACCTGCTCAGCGTGAGTCTTGATATAGTCGATGACCTTAGCCACGGCCTTATCGATACCGCGCTTCAGATCCATTGGGTTGGCACCTGCGGTGACGTTTTTCAGACCCTCTGTGACGATGGCCTGTGTCAGAATGGTAGCTGTGGTGGTACCGTCACCGGCGTCGTCACCTGTCTTGCTGGCGACACTCTTGACAAGCTGAGCGCCGGTGTTCTCGAACTTATCCTCGAGCTCTACCTCCTTAGCGACGGTGACACCGTCCTTTGTGATCTGAGGAGCACCGAATTTCTTCTCGATGATGACGTTGCGGCCCTTAGGACCGAGTGTAACCTTTACGGCGTCGGCCAACTGGTCAACACCAGCCTTGATGAGGTTGCGGGCTTCTGTATTGTATTTTATAATCTTTGCCATTGTTGTGATTTCCTATTTATTTAATGTTATGATAATAGTAAACTGATTGTGAGAAAAGCGAAGTCTGCGCTCAGCTGTGCTTTAGTCCTCTACGACAGCGAGCACGTCGCTCTGGCGCATCATCAGGTATTTCTTGTCGCCATCCTCCAGCTCTGTTCCGGCATACTTGCCATAGAGTACGATATCGCCCTTCTTCAGAACCATAGGATCGTCCTTTGTGCCTTGACCGACAGCAACGACCTCGCCGCGCTGTGGTTTCTCCTTGGCTGTGTCAGGGATGATGATTCCACCTACTTTTTCCTCAGCTGGTGCAGGAAGTACCAGCACTCTGTCTGCTAATGGTTTAATTGTCATAGTTGCAATATTTTTTATGTTTGAACTTTCAGTATTGGTTGTTGCGTTTCCGCAACCCACCTTTACAATTGCCAAAACTGTGCCAATAGGGATGAAGAACGAATGATGACAAATGTGTCATAATGTAATGTGACAGCTTGTCGCACTTGGTATAATGTGCGTTATATATAATAAGGTGTAGCAGGAAGACAGGCTGGAGGTGACAATCAAGGGAAGGAATCGTGGCCAAAACAAAAATACGGGAATGGGCAAGCGAGCAGCATACTAAAACTTGGCGCTGTTGATCCCATTCCCGTTTAGTCGAATTCAAAGTACTTAAAAAAATAAAAATCCCCAATCCACAGTAATCACTACTCAGATTGGGGCCTTTAACCTTTTAAAAAAACTAACCTTAACCTATTGAAATGAATCTATGTTGCAAATATAACGTTTTTCTTTTAAAGTGTTGTCAATATTTCGGTAAATTTCAAAAAAATCTTCATGGCACGCTTTTTGCATTTTTATCGGCAAAAACTAATTAGAACGCATACCATGAAAAAAGGTAATATCGGGGTTACAACAGAGAACATTTTCCCCGTCATCAAAAAGTTCTTGTATTCCGATCATGAGATTTTTCTCCGTGAGATGGTCTCCAACGCTGTTGATGCTACGCAGAAGTTGAAAACGCTGGCGCAGAAGGGCGACTTCAAGGGTGATCTCGGCGACCTGACGATTCACGTCAAGCTCGACAAAGACGCCAATACGCTGACCATCAGTGACCGCGGACTGGGTATGACCGCTGAGGAAATCGATAAATACATCAACCAAATCGCTTTCTCCGGTGTCACCGACTTCCTGACGAAATATAAGGATGAGGCCAATGCTATCATCGGACACTTCGGACTCGGCTTCTACTCCAGCTTTATGGTGTCTGACAAGGTCGAGATCATCACCAAGAGCTATCAGGAGGGCGCACAAGCCATGCACTGGATCTGCGACGGCTCACCAGAGTTTACGCTTGAGGAGACTGAGAAGGCTGACCGTGGTACTGATATCGTGCTGCACATCTCCGACGACTGCAAGGAGTTTCTGGAGAAGACACGCATCACGGCCCTGCTGAACAAGTACTGCAAGTTCATGGCAGTGCCCGTCGCCTTCGGTAAGAAGACAGAATGGAAGGATGGCAAGGAAGTGGAGACGCAGGACGACAACATCATCAACAGCGTGGAACCGCTGTGGACCAAGGCGCCGTCGACACTGAAAGACGAGGACTATAAGAACTTCTACCGAACGCTCTATCCGATGCAGGACGAGCCGCTGTTCTGGATTCACCTCAACGTCGACTTCCCGTTCCATCTGACGGGTATCCTCTACTTCCCGCGCGTCCACAGCAATCTCGACCTGCAGCGCAACAAGATCCAGCTCTATTGCAACCAGGTCTTCGTCACAGATCAGGTCGAGGGCATCGTACCGGACTTCCTGACGCTGCTCCATGGTGTCATCGATTCGCCGGATATCCCGCTGAACGTCAGCCGCAGCTACCTGCAGAGCGACGCTAACGTGAAGAAGATCTCGACCTATATCACTAAGAAGGTGGCCGACCGTCTGCAGCAGACCTTCAAGGACGACCGCAAGGACTATGAGGCTAAGTGGGACGACCTGAAGCTCTTCATCAACTATGGCATGCTCTCGCAGGAGGACTTCTACGACCGTGCCAAGGACTTCGCGCTGTTCAAGGACATCAACGGCAAGTACTTCACCATGGAGGAGTACAAGACGCTCATCAAGGACAACCAGACCGACAAGAACGGTGACCTCGTTTACCTCTATGCCACCAACAAGAACGATCAGTACTCTTATATAAAGGCTGCTGAGGACAAGGGCTACAGCGTGCTGCTGATGGACGGTCAGCTCGACATGCCGATGGTGTCGATGCTTGAACAGAAGCTGGAGAAGAGCCGCTTCGCCCGTGTCGACGCTGACATCATCGACCGACTCATCCAGAAAGAAGATGCGAAGAAGAGTGCTTTGGAAGCCGACGACCGCGACAAACTGTCAGAGGTGTTCCGCTCTCAGATGCCGATGGATGGCAAGGCTACCTTCAACGTTGACATGGAGGCTCTCGGCGAGCAGGCTCAGCCCGTGCTGATCACGGAGAGTGAGTATATGCGCCGTATGAAGGATATGAGCCACTTCCAGCCGGGTATGAGCTTCTACGGGCAGATGCCGGACAGTTACACAGTGGTGCTCAACACCGATCACACGCTCGTGAAAGAGGTGCTCGACGAGACCCGTAAGGCTACCGACGAGGCTTTGAAGCCGATAGAGGGTGAGCTCAAAGGTCAGCAGGCACGTCTTGCCGCCCTCCATCAGAGCCAGAGCAAGAAGAAACCTGAGGAGATTACTAAAGAGGAAAAAGACGATCTCGAGAAGACGGAGAAGGCTGTCAATGAGCAGCGCGATAAGAAGAACAAGATCCTCTGCGACTATGCCAAGGACAACAAGATCGTGCATCAGCTCATCGATTTGGCACTCCTGCAGAACGGTATGCTCAAGGGCAAAGCCCTCGACGAGTTCCTCAAGAGATCGGTGGAGATGATTGAGAAATAAAATATCCTCTATCCATTAGCCTCTGCGCTCTGTTTTTGCAGTCAGCAGCGCAGAGGCTTTTTTGTGGCCTTCAACTTTTTTCTTGCCAAAAGTTTGGTGGGATGAAATAATTGTGTTACCTTTGCACCCGCAATCCGAGAAAGGGGCGTTTAGCTCAGTTGGTTTAGAGCATCTGCCTTACAAGCAGAGGGTCGGCGGTTCGAATCCGTCAACGCCCACGTAGGGGTGGTCCCTGTAGTCCTTCGGGATTGCGGGGATTTTTATATCGGGCGTTTAGCTCAGTTGGTTTAGAGCATCTGCCTTACAAGCAGAGGGTCGGCGGTTCGAATCCGTCAACGCCCACGTCAAAGCGCTTTGTCTTTGACTCCTGTTTCAGTATACTTCTTTTGGAAAGTATTCGTGATCGATGCCTGCATATTGCGTAGCTGCTTATGAGTGGGTAATATGTTGGCTTGGTTCTATATGCTTCTGCTGTGCAGAAGCGCCTGATGCCTTTTTATTGCTCGCCTTTCCTCCTTGTTTTCTTTCTTTTCTCCTTTTTAATCATCTTTTTCACTACACTTTTATTAGATGTCGAAATAAATTAGTAATTTTGCAGGATAGAATATAATACGTATTATCACAGCTTATTAACAGCATTATGAATCTGGATACATTGACGGCCATCTCGCCTATCGATGGTCGCTATAGAAGCAAGACAGAGCCTCTGGCTAACTACTTCTCTGAATACGCATTGATCCGCTACCGCATTCGTGTGGAGGTGGAGTATTTCATCACTCTGTGTGAGTTGCCCTTGCCGCAACTGAAGGACTTCGATCACAACCTTTTCGAACGTCTGCGTGACATCTATCGCAAATTCGACGAGAAGAGCGCCCAACGTGTCAAAGACATCGAGAAAATCACGAACCACGATGTCAAGGCTGTGGAGTATTTCATCAAAGAGCGCTTCGACGAGATCGGAGGCTTGGATGCCTATAAGGAGTTTATCCATTTCGGTCTGACATCTCAGGATATCAACAACACCAGCGTACCCATCTCTCTCAAGGAAGCGCTGCACGATGTCTACTATCCTTTGGTGGAAGAACTCATCGCTCAGTTGCAGCAATATGCCGATGAATGGAAAGACGTGCCTATGCTTGCCAAGACACACGGTCAGCCTGCATCACCCACACGTTTGGGCAAGGAGATCATGGTCTATGTCTATCGTCTGACCGAACAGCTCAACAGCTTGAAGGCCTGCAAGATCACTGCAAAGTTCGGTGGCGCTACGGGAAATCTCAATGCCCACCATGTGGCTTATCCCAACTATGACTGGAAAGCTTTCGCCAACCGCTTCGTCAGTGAGAAACTCGGATTGGAGCGTGAGCAGTGGACCACACAGATCAGCAACTACGACTATCTCGGCGCAATCTTCGATGCTATGCGCCGCATCAATACCATCATCATTGATCTCGACCGAGACTTCTGGATGTATATCTCCATGGACTACTTCAAGCAGAAGATCAAGAAGGGAGAGGTCGGGTCCAGCGCTATGCCGCATAAAGTTAACCCGATCGACTACGAGAACAGTGAGGGTAACCTCGGCCTTTCCAACGCCATCCTGCAGTTCCTCGCTGCCAAGTTGCCGGTGAGCCGCTTGCAGCGCGACCTCACCGACTCTACAGTGCTCCGCAATGTCGGCGTGCCTATGGGTCACAGCGTCATCGCCATCGAGAGCACGCTGAAAGGTCTTCGCAAGCTCATCCTCCACGAGGAAAAGATAACAGAAGACTTGAACAATACTTGGGCTGTGGTGGCTGAGGCTATCCAGACCATCCTGCGCCGTGAGGGCTATCCTCATCCTTATGAGGCACTGAAGGCTCTGACGCGCACCAACAACGTGATGACGGAACAGACTATCCACGATTTCATTCAGACACTCAACGTCAGTGATGACGTGAAGGCTGAGCTGATGGCGATCACTCCGATGAACTACACGGGTATGTAATCGCACAGGAAAAGATTTGTTTTCAAATTACACATTATTAATAATATCATTTTTAGAGTTTCATTTTTAAAAGTATTAACAAGTAAGCCGAGAGGCTACACAATGTAACTATTATGGCAGAAGAATTAGAAAAGAACACACAGGATTCGTCCGCACAACCTAAGCAGAGTGGCGATGCAAACCGTGAAGGCTATCGTCCACAACAGGGTTATCAGAGAGATTATGTCAATGGTCGCGTACAGCGTCCACGTATTCATACACAGCACGCTTACAGTTCTGACAAGAGTGCCAGCCGAGATGAAAGCAGCAGCTTCCGTCCGGAGGGCTTCGGTGCTGGCCTGATGGGTGGCGAGCAGCGTCCCCACAACGGTTATCAGCAACGCCAGGGTGGCTATCAGCAGCGCCAAGGCGGTTATCAGCAGCGTCAGGGTGGCTATCAGCAGCGTCAGCGTTACAACAACAATAACGAGGAGGGTGGTTATCAGCAGCGCGAAGGCGGTTATCAGCCTCGTCAGCAGGGCGGCTATCAGTCTCGGCAGGAGGGGGGCTATCGGCCTCGGCGGCAGGGTGGATAGCGTCGGCAAGGACAGCGTGGCTAAGAACGGCCTC
>R21__coassemble_793_pt1 | contig 24261 bp, 24 predicted proteins | sample R21__metabat2_high_PE_018 | metagenome-assembled genome bin R21
GTCTCTTTTGCGGCGTTGATCTCCTGGAACTTCTTCTCTGCTGCTTTTCTGACATCCTCGCCGAGTGTCGCCACGCGGTCGGGATGGTTTTTCAAGGCCAGTTGTCGGTAAGCCGCCTTCACCTCGTCGTCTGTAGCTGTCGGTGCTACGCCCAAGACCTTATAGGCTGCGTCGAGACTCGTGCCTGCATCCTTCAGGTTGAGCATGGCGTCTACGTCGGCCTCGCTCAGTCCCAGTCCTACAGCACACTCCTTCAGCGCACTGACCTCTTGCGGAGTCACCACACCATCGGCCTGCGCGATCATCGTCAGAAAGTTGAGCAGCTGCAGACGCTGCTCATAGAGCATGTTCTGCCGGAGCTGGTGACAGCTGCTGATAACGGCACTGCGGTACTCCTCAGCACCGAGCCGCTTCTGCTGTTCGAAGAGTTTCAGCAAGATGTTCTCGCCTTCCTCTACGGCCTCTTCGCCAAAGTTCACCCTCAGCCAACTGCGCACCACGTTCATCTCGGAGTGCATCACCTTGCCGTCGGCTTTGATGATGTAGGAAGCCAGGACGAGCAGGGAGAAGCGGAACGTATTGCGCTCGCCCTCGTAGATATGTTGTTGTGCGTAAGCCTCACCGCCATCGGCGTTGACAGCATCCACGCTGGAGTCGAAGATGGAACCTAAGACAAAGCCTGCCAGCGCGCCGAGTGGCCCGGCGGTGATCAGGCCCAGAAAGCCACCTATCCATTTACCCATTTTTGCCATGTTGCTGTTTTTGTGATTTCTTTGTCTATTTCTTTGCTAAGATGGGGAACGTCATGCCCTCGTCTGTCAGTTGTGTATTGGGAAAGATCTCCCTTGCCTCATTGAGAATACCCTCCTCGTTGTCATATCGTGCACTGAAATGTCCTAACAGCAGTTGTCCGACGTGCGCGTCTTTGGCCACTTGTGCGGCTTGCGTTGACGTGGAGTGGTTGTAGAGTGCAGCCCGCTCCTCCATGCTCTTGTCGTAGGTGGAGTCGTGGTAGAGCACGTCGACGCCCTCGACCAACTCGTGGAGCGAGGGGATGAAACGGGTATCGCAGCAATAAGCATAGCTGCGACGCTTGTCAGCAGGAGTGACCAGACGACTGTTGGGGATGACCTCGCCGTTCTCTGTTGTCCAGTCAGCACCCAACTTGATGTTGTTGATCTGCGACACCGGTATCTCGTAGCAGTCGATCATGTCGCGGCGGATGTGGGGCAGGGTAGCCTTCTCACGGAAGAGAAAACCATTGCAGGGCACCCGGTGCTGCAAGGGCAGCGACTCTACGGTGAGACTGCGGTCGTCGTAGATGACCTGTTGCTTCGTGGTGTCAACAGCGTGGAAGACAACGTTGAACTCCAGTCCCGTGCAGAACATCTTCAGTTGCATGTCGAGCAGCGGCCCCATTTCTTCCGGAGCGTAGATGTGCAGCGGTGCGGTACGTCCCAGCATGCCCATGGTGGAGATGAGGCCTATCAATCCAAAGCAGTGGTCGCCATGGAGATGCGAGATAAACACCGTCTGAATCTTAGTGAAGCTGATATGGTATTTCCGCATTTGCAGTTGCGTGCCCTCGCCACAGTCGATCATGAAGAGCTTGCCCCGCAACTCGATGACTTGCGAGGAAGCACTGTGCCGAAGTGTGGGCAGGGCACTGCCACAGCCTAAGATATGTATGAGGAAAGGCTCCATTTATTTCTGTCGTGTGTAGACGAAGATGCCCTGACGGCTCTCGAGGTAGAGCGAGTCGCCACCCAGTCGGTCGATATTGAATGTATCGCGGTTGAGCAACAGTTGTCCGTTGAGGATCTTCCAGCTGGTCCAAGGATTTTTCTCAGCCTGCACGTTCGACTTCACCGTTCCGCCCTCAAGGATCTCAAAGTTCTTGTCGAGACTTGTCCATTTGCCTTGCAGCGTGGTGAGGTTGATGACCTTCTTGGCCACCTTCATGCCGTCCATCATTCCACCGGCAATGACAGCCAATCGGTCGCCGGCAAGCAGTCCGCCGAGCACGGCGTCTGTGCCGTCTGTGGTCTGTGGCAACTCAAATTCAATGCTGTCGCCACCGTCGGTGATCAGCTGCACGACGTTCATGGACGTGCCGTCGCCGCAGACACCATAGATGGTGGAGTCGGAAGTGGTCTCCGCCTTCACGGAGTCTTTGTTTCCTGCTGTTGTCTTTGTGCTCTTTCCGTTGCAGCCCGTCATGGCAAACGCCGTGACCAGGGCGGCAAGGCATATCAATGTGATTTTCTTCATTTTGCTTTAGTTTTATAGGGTTCGATAATCAACATTCTGCTTGAAAGACCCAGTGCCCGTTTCGAGCAACAGTATCACTCGTCTTTCAGTACGCTTTTGGCCTCGTTCCAGAGGGCATCCATCTCGCCGAGCGTCATGTCCTTGAGGCTCTTGCCTTGCTCTTTGGCTTTCTGCTCGATATAGCCGAAGCGTGAGATGAACTTGCGGTTGGTGTGCTCCAGTGCGTTATCGGGGTTGAGATGATAGAGGCGTGCGGCGTTGATGACACTGAAAAGGAAGTCGCCCAACTCCTTGGTGGAGTTTTCCTTGTCCTCCTTCTTCAGCTCTGTCTCCAGTTCGCCCATCTCCTCTTTCACTTTGTCCCACACGTCCTCTTTTTTCTGCCAGTCAAAGCCCACGTTGCGCGCTTTGTCCTGAATGCGGTAGGCCTTGATGAGTGAGGGCAGGGCAGAGGGCACACCGCTGAGCACGCTGGTGTTGCCGTCGCGCTCACGCTGCTTGATCTGTTCCCACGTCTGTTCCACGCTGGCAGCTGTCTTGGGCTTGTCGGTATCCTGGCTGCCGCCGGCCTCGCTGTCTTTGTAGACCACCTGTCCCTGGGCGTTGATGGTCATGTCAGTGGCCGACACCGAGAAGGGCTCGTTGTCGATCGTCCAGTCACCTTGCGAGTTGTTCCAGTCGATGAACGGATGGCGGAACATCAGCTTGTCGGCCTCGCGGTTGCAGACATCCGCCATGTCGAACTCCCCGGCCTCGTCGCCGATGAGCGCATAGAAGACGACATGCTCCATGACATCGCCCAATTCCTTCATCACCTCGTGGTAATCGCGGCGCATCAGGGCGTCGGCGAGCTCAAAAACCTCTTCGATGGTGTTGGGTCGGAGGCTCTCCATGGTTTGCTTCTTGTCCCAGGGACATTCCTTGCGCAGCCGGTGCTGTACATCGAGCAATCGCCCGAAAGCTCTCAGTTTTTCTTTGCGTGTATGCACTTCGTTTATCTTTTTGATGCAAAGTTACTGATTTTCGGGGGATTTTTCGTACTTTTGCAGCATTAATTATAAAATAAGGTATAAAAGATAAGAATACATGGAATTAGCAAGTAAGTACGACCCGAAAGAAGTAGAGTCGAAGTGGTATGAGTACTGGCTGGATCACAAGCTTTTCAGCTCCAAGCCTGACAATCGCGAACCCTATACCATCGTCATCCCCCCACCAAACGTGACGGGTGTGCTGCACATGGGTCACATGCTTAACAACACCATTCAGGATATTCTCGTGCGCCGTGCGCGCATGGAGGGAAAGAACGCCTGCTGGGTGCCCGGCACTGACCACGCCTCTATCGCCACTGAGGCCAAGGTCGTCGGCAAGCTCGCTGAGCAGGGTATCAAGAAGACCGACCTCACTCGTGAGCAGTTCCTTGAGCACGCCTGGGACTGGACACGCGAGCATGGCGGCATCATCCTCAAGCAGCTCCGCAAGCTCGGCTGCTCCTGCGACTGGGACCGCACTGCTTTCACCATGGACGAGACACGCTCCAAAGGCGTCATCAAGGTCTTTGTCGATCTCTATCGCAAGGGCTACATCTATCGTGGCGTGCGCATGGTCAACTGGGACCCGAAAGCCCAGACCGCACTGTCGGATGAGGAGGTCGTCTACAAGGACGAGCACTCCAAGCTCTATTATCTGAAATACTATGTTGCTCCCGAGGATCAGGCGTCTATCGAGCGCAAGGACGAGGGCAACGTCATGCATAAGGACGAGAAAGGCTACTACGCTGTCGTGGCCACCACACGTCCCGAGACCATCATGGGCGACTCGGCAATGTGCATCAACCCCGAGGACGTGAAAAACACGTGGCTCAAGGGCAAGCACGTCATCGTGCCGTTGGTGGGTCGTGTGATTCCCGTCATCGAGGACGGTTATGTCGACATTCAGTTCGGTACCGGCTGTCTGAAGGTTACTCCGGCTCACGATGTCAACGACCACATGCTCGGACTGAAGCACCACTTGGAGACCATCGACATCTTCAACGATGACGGTACCATCTCCGAGGCTGCCGGCCTCTATGTCGGCCGGGACCGTATGGACGTGCGCAAGCAGATTGCCAAGGATCTGACGAGTGCCGGACTGATGGAGAAGATCGAGGACTATGACAACAAGGTCGGCTTCTCCGAGCGCACCAATGTGCCTATTGAGCCGAAGCTCTCCACCCAGTGGTTCCTGAAGATGCAGCACTTCGCTGATATCGCCTTGCCGCCGGTGATGGACGACGACATTGAGTTCTATCCCAAGAAATACAAGAACACCTATCGCCACTGGCTGGAGAATATCAAGGACTGGTGTATCTCGCGTCAGCTGTGGTGGGGACACCGCATCCCGGCTTACTATTTCAAGACTGCCGACGGCAAGCGCGACTTCGTCGTGGCTGAGACTGCCGAGGAGGCTTTGAAGCTCGCCCAGGAGAAGAACGCGTTGCTGACCGCCGCTGATCTGGAGCAGGAGAGCGACTGCCTCGACACGTGGTTCTCTTCCTGGTTGTGGCCGATCTCCGTCTTCGACGGTATCAACCATCCCGACAACGCCGAGATCAAATACTATTATCCGACATCAGATCTTGTCACCGGTCCGGATATCATCTTCTTCTGGGTGGCCCGTATGATCATGGCCGGTTATGAGTATCGTGGACAGATGCCGTTCAAGCATGTCTACTTCACCGGTATCGTACGTGACAAACTCGGCCGCAAGATGTCGAAGAGCCTCGGCAACTCGCCCGACCCGTTGAAGCTCATCGAGCAGTACGGTGCCGATGGCGTGCGTATGGGCATGATGCTCTCCGCTCCTGCCGGCAACGACATCCTCTTCGATGAGAGCCTCTGCGAGCAGGGCCGTAACTTCAACAACAAGATTTGGAATGCCTTCCGCCTCGTACAGGGCTGGCAGACCGATGACAGTCTGGCTACGCCCGAGGCCAACAAGCAGGCTGTGGCCTGGTTCACCGCCAAGATGAAGGAGGTCAACGCCATCATGGACGACCAGTTCAAGACCTACCGCATTTCCGAGGCACTGATGACCGTCTACCGTCTGTTCTGGGACGAGTTCTCAAGCTGGTATCTCGAAATGGTGAAGCCCGAATATGGCAAGCCCATCGACACCGCCACTTATCAGGCAACGCTCCACTTCTTCGACGATCTGCTGAAGATGCTGCATCCGTTCATGCCGTTCATCACCGAAGAGCTCTGGCAGCACCTCTATGACCGCAAGGATGGCGAGAGCATCATGAAGGCTACGCTCAACATCGCAGCTCCCAGCGACGACGACAAGAAACTCTGCGACGAGACGGAGCAAGTGAAGCAGGAAATCTCCGGCGTGCGTACCATTCGCAACCAGAAGAATATCGCACCGAAGAAAGCACTGAAGCTCCAGGCTGTGGCTGCCAATCCCTATGCTGCCTACGACGACATCGTGAAGAAGATGGCCAACGTGGAGAGTGTCGAGGTCGTAAGCGACAAGTCGGCCGACGCCAGCGTCTTCATGGTCGGCACACAGGAGTATGCCGTACCGGTGGGCGACCTCATCGATGTGAAGGCCGAGATCGAGAAGCAGGAGAAAGAGCTCCAGCATCTCGAGGGCTTCCTTTCAGGCATTCAGAAGAAACTCGCCAACGAGAACTTCGTCGCTCATGCGCCTGAGGCCGTCGTGGCCCGAGAGCGCAAGAAGCAGCAAGACTCTGAGGAGAAGATTGCCGCGCTGAAGGAGTCGCTCAGCCGCTTGAAAGCTAAATAAGTAAAGAATTTCTTTTTATATTCCCCCCTCCCTCTTTAGGGCGGGGGAGTTTTAGTAAATCGTACATGAAGCACCGTATCTTTCTTTTTTTGTTTGCTTGTGTCAGTATGCTCTCTTTGGTGCTGACCTCATGCAGTGACGACAGCGTAGACGTGAACACGATCAACAAGCAGACGATTCTCATCTTTATGCCTTGGTCCGGCTCGCAGTCGAGTGCAGGTCTCTTTAATGAGCTGAAAGAGAACCTCGACAGCATTGAGAGTGCCATCGTCGATGAGAAAGGCATGAACGGTCGCGTGCTGGTCTTCCTCTCCAACTCATCGCAGTCGTCTTCCCTCTATGAGATCACCTATGAGAATGGACAGATACAACATCATACGATTAAGGAATATACAGGCAATGAGTACGACACGACACAGGGCATGCTCCAAATCCTCAATGATGTACAAGCCAATGCTTATGCTCTCAACTATGCGATGATCATCGGAGGTCATGGCTCGGGCTGGACGTTCAAAGAGGATTGGGATCACTATCCCTATAATGCGAAGGCTTATGGTACTGTTAGTGCAAAGGGTAACAAAGCTGTTGCCGACGGTGTCCTGCCGCTTTATCCTCAGACGCGTTTCTTCGGCAGTGTGAGCGACATGAACTATGCCTTTAACATCACTGACTTGGCCGATGCCATCCAACAGGCAGGGATGAAGATGCAATACATCCTTTTCGACGACTGCTATATGGCCAACATCGAGACGGCCTATATGCTCAAGGATGTCACCAACTATCTGATAGCCTCCACCAGTGAGGTGATGGCAATGGGTATGCCTTACAAAGAGCTGTGGAGCAATCTGGCCAAGAGCACGCCGGGCTATGAAGGGATCATCAACAGCTTCCATTCGTTCTACTCCAATTATAAGATCTACTACGACCACAATACGAAGTATATCATTCCCGGCGGTGCCTTGTCGGCCATCGACTGCCGCAATCTTGAGCAGTTGGCTACGGTGATGAAGGAAATCAACAGTCATTATTCCTTGGCTGACAGTCTGCGTGACAGCGTGCAGGTGCTCGACGGATTCAATAACCATATCTTCTACGACATGGGCAGCTATGTCGATCATGTCTGCGATAATGCCAACCTGAAGAGCGATTTCCATGCAGCACTGGACAATGTGGTGAAATATAAGCAGTCGACCGACTCAGTGTTTACCAACCTCTATTATTCGGCTTACTCCATTCCTGTGAAGACCTTCAGCGGCATCACCATATCAGATATGAGTCTGAACAGTGTGGCCGTCAAAGGTCGTGAGAAGACTGCATGGTGGAGACGCACTCATTGATCACGCCTACACCTTATTATATATATAGGGATTGCTGAACATAGACACATGACAAATCTATTGAAAGAAACACTCCTCATATTCTTAGGAGTGTGTTTGCTGAACAGTTGTTCTTATCGCCAGGCTAAGGATGCCAAGGGTAAGAACGATCTGCAGTATGCCACGTTTTTAAAGATGGACGATCAGGGCGACGGGACTTCCGTCACCGTGATGGATCCTTGGCAACAGGGCAAGGTCTTGCAGCAGTGGCTGCTGGTCAAGGCCGACAGCAAGGAAAAGGCCCATGGTGCCTTGCGTCCGCTCCGTCGTGTCGTCGTGTTCTCAACATCGCATTGTCAGTTGCTGGAATATCTCCATCTGCAAGACCGCATCGTCGGCGTGTGCGACTTGCAGTATATCCTCATCCCCGACATACAGCGGCGGGCAAAGGCAGGAAAAATCGTGGATTGTGGAAACTCTATGTCGCCTGACGTAGAGAAGATCATCGCCTTGCATCCCGACGCCATCATCATCAGTCCCTACGAGGGCAACACCGCGATCACACAACTCTCGCGCCTGGGCATCCCTATCATCCAGGCTGCCGACTACATGGAGACGTCGGCATTGGGGCGTGCCGAGTGGATGCGCTACTATGGTCGGTTGTTTGACTGTGGAGAGCGTGCCGACTCGCTGTTCCATGTGGTGGACAGCACTTATCAGAGTTTGAAAAGCGATGCCGCCCGTTTGCCATTGGGCAAAAGCATCATCACCGAGCGGATGACGGGCAACGTATGGTATATGCCCGGCGGTAAGAGCACGATAGCAGCATTGATCCGTGATGCTCACGCACGCTATGCCTTTGCCGACGACCAGCATAGCGGCAGTCTGCCTTTGTCGCTGGAACAAGTCATCGCCAAGGCCGGACAAAGCGACGTGTGGGCTCTGAAATACAATGGCCCTCAGCCGCTGACCAAACGGACGCTGTTGCAGGAATGCAGGGGCTACAGCGTGCTGAAGGCTATGAAAACCGGACAGATCTACGTCTGCGACTGTTCGGTGGTGCCTTACTTTGAGGAGGTGAGCTGGCGCCCGGACTGGCAGTTGCGTGAGTTCATCCAGCTGTTGCATCCTCAGGCAAAGTTAGGCAAACTGAGATATTATAGAAAGGAGAACAATTAAAATCCATGAGTCAAAGGAGATGGATCCTAAGCGTGGCAGTGCCGTTCATTGCCATCGTGCTGTTTTTTGCATTGAGTCTGCTTCATGGCAGCGTGGATATTCCCGCGCGTGCCGTGGCCGGCATACTGCTGGGTGAGCCATCGTCTATGAGTGCATGGGAGTATATCGTCTTGCAGACTCGTCTGCCGCAGGCCATCACGGCGCTGTTGGCCGGTAGCGCGCTTGCCGTCAGTGGCTTGCTGTTACAGACGGTTTTCCACAATCCCTTGGCTGCGCCTGATGTCTTCGGTGTCACGAGCGGGGCAAGTCTTGCCGTAGCCCTTGTCACGCTGAGTCCGGTGGCTATGCTGCCTTCCGCGCTGAGTGCCTTGTCGTCGGTGGCTTCTGCCTTTGTGGGTGCTATGGTGGTGACGGCTCTGATTTGGGCTGCGAGCCGCATGGTACGCAACAGCGTGATGGTGATCATCCTGGGCATGATGGTGGGCTATGTCGCTTCGAGTGCGATCACGTTGCTCAACTTCTTTGCCTCAGAGCAGGGTGTGAAGGTCTTCTCGGTGTGGGGAATGGGTAGTTTTGGTGGTGTCTCTATGGACGAGATGCCGCTGTTCGCTTGTCTGACCATTGCCACTACAGCCATTTCCTTGTTGTTTGCCAAGCCTCTCAACGCACTGCTCATGGGCGAGAGCTATGCCAGCAACCTCGGCGTGAAGGTGCAGCGCATGCGCGACCTGCTGTTGTTGCTCACCGGTCTGCTCACCGCTGTGGTGACAGCCTACTGCGGTCCGATCGCTTTCCTCGCCTTGGCGGTACCGCATATCGCTCGGCTGCTGATTGGCACGAGCGACCATCGACGGCTGCTGCCGGTGACGATCTTGTGTGGCGGTGCCATCGCCTTGCTCTGCAACATCTTCACCACGATGCCGGAAAGCGGAGAGGTGCTGCCCCTCAATGCCATCACGCCACTCATCGGTGCACCGGTGATCGTGTATGTTGTCTTGGGCAAGCGGCACTAAGAAGACTTTTTCATTTGATTTTAACCTACTAATACTGAGTTATATGATTATCACAACCAGGACGGGAGACCACGGGATGACGTCGCTCTACACCGGAGAAAGGGTGGAGAAAGACGACTTGAGAATCGAGCTCAACGGAGAGATGGACGAGCTCAACGCCCTTCTCGGACTCTGCAAGGCGCAAAGCGGACAGCAAGAACCTTTTGAGACATTGCAGCGTCAGCTCACGAGCGTTATGACGATCGTGGCCGGCAATGGCAAGGCTGAGTCGGATACCTTGCATGCTTTGCAGCAGGCCATCGACAAGATGGAGGCACATATCGCTGAGGTGGGGCGTCACCGCCATTTCACTTTTCTGCTTCCCGGCAGAAATGTTGCCGACGCTACCTTGCACCTTGCCCGTGCAAAGGCACGCACTTGCGAGCGCCGCTTTGTGACGTTGAATCGACAAATGAGTTTCCCCGAGGTGATCCGCATCTATCTCAACCGCCTCTCTGATTATCTGTTCAGTCTGATTCTGGACAAGGTCTGATCAAAATAGAGGATATTCTGCTATTAAAAAATCCTAAATACACAATAAGATATTGCGGTATGTAGCTTAAAACGTTTATCTTTGCAAGAAGAAGAAAACATACGCGTATGAAGAAATATCTACTTGTCTCTTGCATGGTTCTTGTTGCCCTTTTAGGAGGGGCAAACAGAAGTTGGGCCATCTCTACCGTTCCTGATATGGATAGGGTGGAGAGCGACTTCCAGTCCATCACCATTTCCCTCGTCGGCGAGTCGGTACTGCGCGTGACAGGCGCCGCAGGACAGGTTTTGTCTATCTATAACGTGACGGGCGTGAAAGTGATGAACATTCGGGTCGACGGTTCAGATAAGAGCTATCATCTCAACTTGCCACAAGGTTGCTACATTGTGAAGGTTGGGAATGTGGTGAGAAAGATTGCCCTCAGATAATCTTTATTGGGAGAGGGAATAATGACAGATGAAAGGACGTATAGGAGTTATTTGTCTTTTCGCTATTTTGTTGGGCTCATGCAGGGAGCATGTGCCTAATCCAAATACGGAGTTGACGCTATCGTATTATGATGGCCTGCGTCAACGCGAAGAACACATTACCAGTTTTAAGGTAAAGGAAGCATTGGACTCTATGATCCGCAACGACAACGACTCAATGTTGGTGGACCGTAGGGTGAAAGGCTATTATCTGCGCCACCGGCCTTTTGTTTGGATCGACCGGAAAGGGGTGGACAGTCGTGCCGACACTTTGTTGGCTCACTTGCAGGAAGTGGACAGCATCGGATTTAGTGAGGTGAAGTTTCGGATGCCGCAGATTAGAAGAGACCTGCAGCGGATGAGGTCGCTCGACTTTGACAAGTACAATACGGCAAGTAAGGTGGTGGCTCGACTGGAATATAATCTCACAAAGGCTTATCTTCGCTATGTGTGCGGGCAGCGCTTCGGCTTTGTTAATCCTACAGATATCTTCAACCGGCTGGATCTAAAAAAGACAGATTCTCAGGCTCAGGTCTATAGGACGCTCTTCGACTTGAAGATGGAGCATCCCGACCGGGCTTTCTTTCAGCAGGCTTTGCGTGCCGTACAGCCTGACAGCCTCTCGAATTTCCTGAATAGCGTAAGCCCGACGGATCCCCTGTATCTCAGCTTGCGGCGCACCTACCTCGATAAGGCGATGCGACAGAAATACGGTGCCAAGCACCTGCTGATCAATATGGAGCGGTGCCGGTGGCGGTTGAGCGACTATCCCCACGAGCATCGGCGCTTTGTGCTGGTCAACATTCCGGCTTATCATCTTTGGGCGGTGAATGGAGATCAGTCGTTGACGATGCGGGTGGCATCAGGTTCTTTGGAGACAAAGACGCCGCTGCTGTCGAGCTGTATCTATTGCATGGATGTGAATCCGCAGTGGATCATCCCCAAGAGCATCGTCAAGAAGAGCTTTGTCCACAGGTTGAGCGCTGGATATTTCCGCAGCAAGCATTATTTCATCCGTGAGCGCGCTACGGGCCGCGACATTCCCGTGTCGCAGTGCAACCGTGCCATGCTGGAGAGCGGCGACTATCTCGTCATCCAAGAGGGTGGGGAGGGCAATGCCTTGGGGCGCATCATCTTCCGGTTCAACAACGATTTCTCGATCTATCTTCATGATACTTCCTCTCGTGGCGTCTTCCAGCAGGAGGACCGGGGAGTGAGCCACGGATGCGTGAGGGTGGAGCATCCTTACGAGTTGGCGCTGTTCCTCTTAGGCGACGGACAGAGCAAGATGGCAGAGAAGCTTGCCTACTCGATGCAGGCCGACGTGTCGCCTTTAGGCAAGAAGAAGGAGGATCTCTCGGATGAGCAGCTGGCTGTCGCCGACACGCTGAAAAGAGACATGCTCGTCGGACGGGTGAAGGTGGAGCCGAGGGTGCCGATCTTCATCACTTATTTCACGCTATGGCCGTCGGCCAATGGCATCCTGCAACGCTACGACGACGTCTATGGCTACGACCAGGTGATGGCGGCGTGGCTGGCGAACTACTGGAAGGAGACTACCCTTTAACAAAAACAATATCATGGGGCAACAAGATCATTTTCCAAAAAGCGAGGACCGCGAACTGACGAGGGAGCTGACAGATCCCTCGTCCTGTCGGGCTGCCTTTTCCAAAATGGTCGCGCTATACAGTGAACCGCTGTATTGGAAGATCCGTCGTATGGTGCTGACCCATGACAACGCCAACGATGTTCTGCAAAACACTTTCCTGAAGGCCTGGAGCAAGCTGGACACTTTCCGGGGTGAGGCAAAACTCTCGACATGGCTCTACCGCATTGCCGTCAACGAGGCCCTGGACTTTCTCCGGCGCCAGCGGAATGTGCCGGAAGCCGGCGACGAGGCCTTGCTTTCGGCTTCACGGCAACTGATGGCCGACAGCTATTTCGACGGCGACAAGCTGCAGAGCCTTTTGCAAGCCGCCATCGCCTTGCTGCCCGATGTGCAGCGCACGGTGTTTTGCATGAGATACTACGACGACATGAAGTACTCCGAGATCAGCAAGGTGTTGGGAACCAGTGAGGGTGCCTTGAAGGCCAGTTATCACCTTGCCGTGAAAAAAATCGCAGCGGTGATTAAACAATCAGAGATCTGATGCGTCATAATCATAGTAATATCATAGAAACCACCAACTTTTGAGTTGAACGAAATCATAGGGGATCATTAAATATGGATAAGGACGAAAGATATATCGAAGCCCATCTTGGCCATGAGAATCCGTTTAGGGTTCCTGACCACTATTTCGAGGACTTTGCCAAGCAGTGGGAGATGCAGCTGCCCGAGCAACCGAAGAAGCCCACAGCCACCGTCGTGCCCTTGCGCCAGCACAAGCCCTGGTGGCACCGCCCAGCCCTGCTGTGGTCGACGGGGAGCGTCAGCGCAGCTTGTCTGGCTCTTTTCTTCCTCCATTTGGGGAACGGGAAGATGACGCCACAGCCTGCCACAGCCTCCAGTCAGCACGTACAGACAAGTACCTGGTCGGGCTTTGACCAGATGGCGGACTACACGATGACAGACACCAACGACATGTATGCCTACATGGCGGATGCTCAATAATGAATGGAAACAAACACAGAATGAAGAATATGAAGCAGCGATTAGGACTATTGATGGTGACCATACTCCTGTCTCTGGTCGCCTTTGCGCAACCACCACAGCCGCCCCGTTTCAATCCCGCGAAGTTTGAGGCGGACATGGAGCAGTTCATCACCACGGAGGCGGGGCTGACGCCGATGGAGGCTTCACGCTTCTTCCCTCTGTTCAGGGAGATGCAGAACAAGCAGCGTGCGCTGTTCGGCAAGATGAGACTCTACGCTCATACCAACACGAGTGATGACGCGGCGAGTCTCAAGGCCATCAAAGAGTGCGACAAGATAGAGGTGGAGATGAAGAAGATCCAGCAGGAGTATCATCTGAAATTCTGCAAGATACTCTCTCCCGGCAAGGTGCTCGCCGTCATCAAGGCTGAGGAGAAATTCCATCGCCAGGCGTTTAAAAGGATGGTAAGGAGGAAAACAAGATAAACAGAAGCATTGCTCCTTCGTTATGCAGTCCCGGTAAGGCCCTCTCCCAGATATATTTCCAAAGATGCGCAGGATGTTCTCTCATTCTCAAATTCTTGATAAATTTTGCCGCAACCTCGCTCTTTCTGCGTGGCTGCGGCAAATTAATTTGAGAGTTTATTCTATTTCTATGAACACCGGCTCTCCCTCGTCGCGGTGGTCGATGACTTGCATCAGACGGTAGAGGGTGCGGTGGCTGTCGGTGACCTTGCCGACTTCGGTGTTGCGGCCCACGAGGATGCAGCCCTCGGTGTCGGCGGAGGTGTTGCCGCTGTGGATGCGGATGCCCTCGTAGTGGGGCACACCGACGAGCAGGGGCAGCCAGCGCTTGAATCGTGGGCTCATCGTCACCACTATCGGATAGCGGCCTTCGGGAATGGCGGTCTTGCCCTTGGTCTTGCGCCCTCCGTGGTGGAAATCAACCCAATGAGGCTCAAGGGTGTCACAGAAATAAGTCCACGGGGTGAGCGTTCCACGCTCACGGCGGCGTGTGTAGAGGCGACCGAGGGTATAGGTCGATCGCTTGGCGATGCGTTTCAGTTGGAGTTCTATCATGGCTTTCAGTCTATAAATGTTGCGTTGTTGCGTTGTTGCGTTGTTGCGTTTGCGACGTGCATTTTCTCCATTTCCTGTTCTTGTCGCCCTTTTGCTTGGGCAACTGTTCCACCCATCCGGCCTCTCGCCATCTGTAGATGATCATTCTTGCCGTTTGGTCGCTCACATCGTTTTTCAGCGCGAGGATGTCGTGGGAGGTGAAGGTGTCGGCCAGACGGTCGAAGACAGCGCGGTTCTTCGAGTTGCGGCGGGTGTCGTCGCTGTCGGCGGCATACTGCTTGCGGAGGACATCACCGAAGAGGCGGCACTGCTCCTGAAGGACGTATTCCGCCATCATCAGGGCAAAGTCGATGACGTGCTTCGTCTCCTTCTCGCCCGAGAGCAGACAGGCCACCACGCCGCAGCGCATGCCGATGACGGCGGCACGTCGGCGGTAGGTGTCCATCACGCGGTCGATGCGCTCCATGGCCTGCTGACGCTTGTCCTCGACCCACTGGGCGATGGCTTTGCGCAGCCGCGGGGTGTCGACGAAACCATGCTTGGCGCGCAGGGTGTTTACAGCGTCGAGGATGGCCTGGGCATCACGGTCGCGTCGGTCTTGGAACGAGGGCATCGGAGCAAAGGCCGAGTCGGGCATCTCACTGACGATGACACGCGAGCTGAGACCGTTCTCGATGTTCTCGCCCTTGAAGCACTTACGGAGCGCTCCGTAGGTGCCGAGGATGGTCCAGTTGTAGCCCACGCTGACCATTCCGCTCTCAGCTTGGTCGGAGTTGTAGTCCTGACCCCACTCGTCGTGGTCGAAGGCGAGTCGGTAGATGTCGTACTTCGACGACCACGACCCCGCTCCGTTGGTCTTTCTTAGGGTGTCGAGCTCCGAGCAGAAGGAGTAGAGCGTATGGCCCTGGGCATTCTTGAGCCTTTTGAGGAGCGTGGAGCACGAGATGGTGATGGGCACGTCGCGGATCAATACCTCCGGCTCGGGGTCGAGTTTTTCGTTGGCGCGGCGGTTCTTGCGTTTCTTCTTCCACTCGTCCTCCTTGCGCCGTCCCTGCTCGTCGTCCTCGTCCATGGGCTGCCGCCACAAGTCGATGATGTCCTTGCAGACGCTCTTGCCCGAGGCTTGCTCACCGACGACGATGCTCATCAGTCCGAGCCGCTGCTCACGTCCGTCGCAGTAGCGGAAGGTGACGTCGTCGGCGTAGGCGGCAGCCATCGGCAGCAGGGCACAGAGGGCGGGCATCCGCATCTGCTCCGGCACCCCCGTGAGGCTCTGCTTCAAGCCGGGGATGGGAGGGATGGCGGTATCGCTGACCGAAGGGTTGGCGGGTGTTGTGTCGGAGGGCTCTTCCGCTTCTTCCTCACCCTTATCTTTCTTCTCCTTAGAGAGCCGGGCGAGCTGTTCAGCGCGTGCGTTGATGCGCTGCACGGTGGCTGACATGATCTTCGAGTCGTCGTGATATTTGGCATAGAAGTCGTGGATGAGCTGTCGGCAGTCGGACTCCCTGTAGAACTCGGGCATCCGCCGCTCCACCACCGCCATGGCCTCCGCCTCGGAGAGCAACCGTGCCGCGCCGACGCTGAGGATGGCAAGCAGCGAGTTGTGGCGGGATCCGCGTGCGTTGATGTCCACGTCTTTCAGCCCCGCCTGCTCACGGCAGAGGTCGAAGATAAGCAGCCTCACCCCCAACCCCTCTCCAAAGGAGAGGGGCGTAGAATGCTCTGCGGGCGTTATGGCTGGCGCGTTGTTAGTGGATGCAGGGGTGTCTTGAAGCATATCACTCCCCTCTCCTTTGGAGAGGGGTTGGGGGTGAGGCTGTTGGGGGTGAGGCTCCTTGAACAGCTCCTCCTCATCGAGAAACAGCACATACTCTTCCGGCACCGCAAACGAGCAGCGCGCCAGGTCCTTGCAAGCCTCATCAAACGCTTTCAAGCCGATCTGCTGCGCCAGCCACTGCTGCGCCTCCACAAGTCCCATGCCCTGCGGAATAATGAACACTAAGCGAAGCCCCTCGCCACTCGGTGTCTTATGGGCAAGGACGATGCCTAACTCTTTGGTTCGGTCCTTGACTTTCTCATGGAAGAAGACTTCGGGCGATGGGATATGGTCAATGTCGAGAATCGACAATCCCGACGGTTCGGCCTCGGCATTGAGCCGTCGTCCGTTCTTGAAATGAGCATGGAAGCAGAAGGCAGGGAGACGGCGCTTGAGTTCCGACTTCTTGGCCTCGAAGTCCTCGCGGCTCATCTCGCCCCGCAACAGCTGCTCATGGCAGTCGGCAATCTCGGCGCAGGTCTGGCCGACGATCGTCGAGCGCATCACCGTGTGAAGAATCTTGGTGGTGCATGGCACCGTATGGTGCGAACGAATGTTTTGAATATAGTCGAACATATCTTTTTTTTAAAACATTGAATTCTCGTAAATTAACCACGAATTATTCACAAATTATTTTATTTATGAGCAATTCGTGGTCAATTCATGGATATTTATGTCAAATAAAATTTTCATGAATAATGCAGGTCGGGACTGGGATGTTCCCCCGTCCCTACGGTGTTGTCCTATTCCTCCATATTCTGTTCCACGAAGCTGGCGGCGTCGTCGGCCTCGTCGTAGATGATCTCCGAGGGGTCGGTGGTCTCTCCGCGCGGAATGCTCATGTAGAGCCGTTTGCGCTTCTTGTTGACCGTGGTAGTGGTGTGCTTCGTCTTGAACTGCCGCTTAGGTAGCTGCTCAGATTCGTTGCTCTCGCTGTAGGCCCGGAAGCAGAACTCCTCGGGCGAGTTTTGACAGATGGTGCCGCGCACACGCTTCGGTGTGGCGAGGATGCGACGGTAGTCGTCGTCTGAGATGGTAAGTCTTATTTTCATTTCTTTTCAATTTTAATGATTCTGATGTTGTTAAACCACCGCCCGTCTTTCTCGTGGGCATAGAAGCTGAGCGCAGCCTCCACGATGTCGCCCTCTCGGAAGTCGGGGCTCTCTGCCCGGTCGCCGCGCAGCGTGGCCACGATAAGGTCGGGATACATCACCGCCTCGGTCGATTCGAGCACCACCTCGCGGCTCTTCCACTCTTGTCCAGTGCGCTCCGAAGTGCCCTGACGGAGGGAGAGGAGCTTCACAATCTTAAATTGTTTCTTCATATTACTTGTTATTAAAGATTATTGAGGGCGGCCACCCAGCTTTTTGTTTTTGTCTTCCTTCCGGTTGACGTTTGCAAATATACCCTAAGTTTCCAAGCCTCGCAAGCAAATCAGACTTGCGTATGGTTCTGAAAATATGTTAATCAGAATTATATAACCGCCTTATTTACAGCGGCTTTTATCGTCTGCATAGACACCCTTAAATTACTATGGACAGGATCTGCGAGATAACTGTAGAAGACCGTTTTGCTGACTCTGAGGATGCTCCGCCCATCGCCGTCGGGCTGCAGGAATTGGCGCAGGGAGACGTAGAGCGACGTGCGTCCATAGACTTCCAAAGCCGACGGCTTGAAGTGGAGTCCCGTGCGCAAGTGTGGCGGGATGTCAGAGCCCGCGAGATAGTCGCCGAGCGACTGGATGAGTTCGTCGATGCGCCGCCACCGATCCGGGCGCACGAGGTCGCCCAGTGTGGTGGAGTCGTCGAAGGGATGGCGGCGTTTCTGCTGCCGCTGGGTTTGGACACGCTGCCGCGTCCAGTGCTTCTGTTGCATTCTTCCCAAGAGTTGTGAGAAGAGAAAGCACGGGAAACGCAGCGCTGCTTTACCTCATGAGATTTCTCCTGCCCACTCCCCTCGGGTGAGACATTGGTTGATGGCTTTTACAATACATGAAAAAGCCCGCACCGGGTTTACCACCTGATGCGGGCACAAAGGTAGGAAAGACAGCCCGAAGATAAAAATACAAGGTTTAGGACTGTCTTATTTTTGCTTATTAATAAATTATCCGTTTTTTATCCGTTGATAGTCAAAGCGTTATCAACATTTGATAAAAGTCTCAATTTTCCTGCGCTCATTCTTGTCAACCACGCTGTCGGAACCATCGTCAGCAAAGTTGCGGATGTAGCTGGTGACATTGCCGCAATTGAAAGCATCGCTCATTTTTTTCACGGCCACATTTGCGCAGCAGTTGTTTCTGAACATCCCCAACACGTTGCAGATCATCTTGCCATTGATGTTGCCGAAAACTTTGGATTGTGGCGTGCACACTGAAAGTTTATTGCGGAGACACTCGTCGTCAGTTATTCTGTGCCAAAGGCCACGCCACAGTCTTTGGTTATCGTCAGAGAACAGAGAGTCCAATGGCTGCGTGATCTTCATCACCTCGCCGTATAGTTTCCTGGCCTTGTCTTGTTCCGATGGCAGCTGCGTGTCAGCCCGTGCCTTCTTCATCGGATCGGACGGAGTGATGTGGATGGGGTTGCCGAGACAGTCTTTTTTCTTCCGACGGAAATATTCGAGCAACCAATTGAAAAACGCGCTGTTGTGCAGCATTGTCCAAATGGCGACACAAATTTCATCGTTGGGGATGGCTTCGTGCTCATGCCCCTGCTCTACGGCATTGGCGAGACGGACGAGCACCAGGGCGAATACTTCTTGGGCTATGGCCATAGGACGGTCGTAGTCCGATTTTACCGAAGCATTGTCCATCGCGTCTTTTCTGCATCGTATCAGAAACTTATTGAAGAGATAAGATATTTCCGACTGCGGGTCTTCACCCACAATCCTCAACTTTTCTATCAACTTTTCAGAATGATACCATACTACGACCTGATTGGGCAGCCCCCATTTCAACTCCAGTTCCGACAGCGTCGCGCTCCAATATCTGTAGAGATTATCAACTCTGTAGGTTTGATGCAGCCGCTCTATATCCTCATCATCCATCATTCTCATGCCTCGGGGAGAGATTGTTTAGATTCCGCTTTTCAGTTTAGCCTTGACATCGTCGAGCCCGAAGAGCCCCATGTCGCCGTGCTCAATCTGGTTGAGTTTGTCGTCGGGAAGATTGATCTCCTCGTAGTTGTCGTGACCCACCTGCACCTTCTTCTTGCCAATGGGGTACAGCGTAATGGCATCGTTGCCACCAATGGCACTGGCAGAGGCCACCATGTTGCTGGTCCACTCGTCATTTGGGTCAAGGCTGAGCGACGTGCCGCGGGGAGCCTTGAAACTGACCGTGGAGTCGCTGCCCAGCGTCTCACGCCCTTTGTTGATGATGAAGTCGAGATGCTCGGAAAGCCTTTCGAGGTTCAAAGGTGGGAAATAGAGGTTCATTCTGCTAAAGCCCTTGGGATAGGACTGCCGGTCGCCCACGATTTCCCAAAAGCGTGAGGGCTTGAACAGGTGTTCAAGACGTACTTTCAGAAAAAGCCGTTTCTCCAGCGCGTCGTTGAGTCCGCGTGCAAGAATATCCTCGACGGTGGAGAGCTTTCCGAATGAGGCGTTCCGCTCGATGGCGAGCCGCTGAATGCCCTCCCGGTTGTCGAAGAATACACGGCAGCCCGTATAGTCCTCGGCGGGATGCTCGCGCAGGTCTTCGTCGTGGAGCTTGCGCTTGTGCTCATGAAGCAGGCGGAAATAGTAGATGCCGTCCTGCGGCTTCATTAGCCACTTGTGTTTGTAGGTCTGCTTGCCGTTCTTGGACAGATAAGTGATGGGCTTTGAGCCGTCGTGGTCGTTGCTCAGCAGTTCATCGAACACGTCCTGCCGCCGATCGAAGTTGGCCTTGGCGGTAGTTGCCGGCGGCACTTTGCTGAAGAGGTCGGGCGTGGTGTCGTCGGGCAGGGAGATTTCAAACTCATAGTTGTATAGCGCGAATGTTGCCATTGTGTATTAGTCTTTTCTGATTGTTTTCAATAGGCCGTCGGCAAAGAACCTTAGGTCATGTTAGCTTTTGATACACAAAGTTAGGAAAATAATTCTTTTTGCGCAAATAATTGGCGGGGAAATATCAAAAAGACCGATTCCGGTTACTTTAATCATTTCCGCCCACTGGCTCCGCTGCCATCTGAGGCGCTTCTTCCGTCGGCTCGTAAGGCTTTGAGTGGTCATCGAGATATATGCGGTTGAGAGTGAAGGCAAGGCTTCTGAGCGTCTGTTCACGCTGAGGGTTCTTGAGCTGGCATTCCCATACAGTGATGCAATGCCAGCCCATTTTTGCCAATTTCTTCTGCTCCTCTTTGTCGCGTTCTTTGTTCCGGATTATCTTCTTCCGCCAAAATTCCACATTTGTCTGTGGCAACTTAAAGTATTTGCATCCGTCGTGGCCGTGCCAAAAACAACCGTTGACAAAGATGCACGTGCGGTATTTCCTCAGCACCAGGTCGGGATGCCCGGGCAGCCGCGGGTCGTTGAGACGGTAGCGGAAGCCATGTGTCCAAAGATAGTGACGGACGACTATCTCTGGGTGTGTACCCTTGGACCTAACCGCGGCCATATTACGATGTATTTGCTCGGCGGTCTTCCCCATAGCTACTTGAAACGCACTTGAAAGTTCAGTGCTATCTGATATTCATCTCCCTTTTTATAAACATATCCCCAATCCCCTTTCTTCTTCTTAAGTGAGCCGGATCTAGTCTGGGAAGCAGCAATTATTTCATCAGGTGTAGGCGCTCTGTTTTCAAGAACAGCTTTACCTACTGCAATAGAAAGTGAAGAGTTGTACCCCCTGTCAGGTGAATCAAAGCAGGTACTTTTTAGCAAGTAGCTTTCAAAGATATCGTCTGAGACAGCTCGGTAGTATAGGATGTCACCGTCCGAGGATACATCTAAATAACCGCCGGCAAGCAACTTGCGCCCGTCCCAGGGCTTTGTGGCAGTCATACCTCCGAATGTATCATAAAGAAGCTCTTTAATTTTTGATACATAGAAATCTTTAGGACGGCGGTGCCCGATAGGATTGATATCAGCAAGGCGGTCACAAACTGTAGTCAATTGAGCTGCATTCTTATCACCATAGTATCCGAGAAAGACTAGTACGCCACATTGCATGATTTCATCCATTCTTGAATCAACAAGACTTAGATTATCCTCAAAGACCTCGTTTCGGCAACCGATATATTCCAACTCGTATTCATCCCGGATTATTCCGAGAGCTTCCGAAATGGAAGATGAGTAAGCATTGATTTTATTCATTCCATAGTCATCGCATCCTTTGATTTTATATAAAAATCCTGAAGTCGAGGAACTATTGAAAAGAGTTGCCGAAGCTCCAAGATGGGATTTGATAGAAAAGCCCTCTGTTGTTCTCGTATGGTCTGTTGAACTGAGTGAGGTGATAATAAGATCCGTTTTTGCTCCGTATTTTTCGCTAGCTGCCTGCGAAATTCTTGCTTTCGGACTGGATAATCCAAGAGATTTTAGATAGGCTTCGGCATCAGGTATGCAACCGGCTCCTTTTCCCTTTAATGCCATTATTTCATTATACAGACGTGCAGCCTTATCTCTCAATTCAACGGCTGTAACGACCTTGAAAACTGCATCATGTTCGTATGCCTCGATGTAATCCATTTCGTCTTTCATCATACGCTCGAAACGAAGATACCTGTCAGGTTCGTCACGTATGATGTTGACAATATCCATGAAAGTCAGCGGATCCTTATGGAGTTGCGCATCAGCTCCGTAAATACGTCCGTCCCCAAGAACTTTCAGGAAGACGTATGCTTCAGCCCATTCTCCTTTATTAAATTTCCATATATCCATGTCATATAAGTTTTAAAGTTTTCAGTTCTTGTTCTGCTGTTGCTTGTATTGCCGGCACAGCAACAGAGTTGCCGAATTGCTTATATGCCGAGGCATCAGCAACAACAATTCTGAACGTGTCGGGGAAACCTTGCAGCCGGGCCCACTCGCGAGGGGTCATTCGCCGAATGCCTTCATGATTGACCTCTCCCTTAATGTGTGTTATGGGTGTAAAATTGGTCAGGCGATTGTCTATAATCAAATTTCGTTCTCTACCCATGCCGCCAACTACAATGGCATTCGAAACACCATTAATGTCAATAATCTCGTATCCGAAACCGTTACCCTTTGCGGCATGCCGTGCTTTATGCCGTTTTAGAGTCTCAATATATTGCGTTGACAGATAATACTTAACAGATACTTCATGATCTTCCATTACATCCCTGAACTTTGGCCGTTTGTCGCCTGGTGTCGAAGGTTCCGGATAATGGAAATCTTCCGCCTTTATTCCTAAGTCTTTTCTAAAGCCCACGATATAGATGCGCTCTCTGTGCTGTGGTACACCATAGTCCATTGCATTTAATATCTTAGGCGGAACGACAGTATATCCGGCATCGTCAAGATGTTCAAGAATAGTTTTGAGAGTTCTTCCGTGATCGTGAATCGCCAAACCTTTTACATTCTCCAAGAAGAAGGCTTTGGGCTGGTGACGGCGGAGAATGTCCTCTACTTGAAAGAATAGGGTTCCTCTTGTTTCATCTTTAAAACCTAGCCTTTTCCCGGCCAAAGAGAAAGCTTGGCAAGGGAAACCGGCGCAAAGCACATCAAAATCTTGAGGGATAAAACTCTTTGTCGACTCCTTAGTTATATTCCCAAATGGCATTTCGCCATAATTGGCAAAATAGGTCTTTTGGGCTTGTGAGTCAAACTCTGACGAATAAATACATTTTCCACCAAGGTTTTGCATGGCCAGTCTGAACCCGCCAATCCCGGCAAACAAGTCGATGAACGTGAACTTAGGATGCTCAGGTGCCGGAAAGGGGACCTTGAAAAAATCGGCGAAGAGGTCGGATTGCATCGGCTCGGCAACCGCATCTACTATATCCTCGTGATCATATTCAAGCTCTTTGTCCTTGCTCTGCTTGGCCTCCAGCCAATCCTCGGCAAGACGCACAATGTCGCGACGGGTCTCCTCGTCGGCATCCTCAGCGTTATGGGCATAGTGAGTCAGCACGGCAAGGCAATTGTCCATGCTCGTCTGACCGTACATGATAAGTCCGTCCTCTGTGATTTCTTCGGGGTATTTCGCTATTTCTGTTTTCATCAGTTCTTTCTTTCGAATTGCAAATATACAACCTTTTTCCGAACTCTCCAACTCTCCGCCCTTTTTCTTTTCTTCCCCTCATCCGCTACACCGCTACACCGCAACACCGCTACATTTATAGCTATCGCATGTCGGAATAAGCGAATTTGTAAAATGAGAAGATAAAACGAACAAATAACATAAAATACTAATATTTAATATATTAAATAATAATATAATATATAGTATTATAATATATTTTTACTCTATAGTCTCATTTTCTGTGTTTCCTCGTCGCATGTCTGTATCGGCCTTATGTAGCGGTGTTGCGGTGTAGCGGTGTAGCGCAAGGGGTGGAGTTAGGAGTTAGGAGTTTCGTCCTGCCAAACAATATGTTTGCTTTGAGCGAATAATAATTACGCCCCTCGCAAACCATAAATGCAGAAAAATGATGTTTACGCGCCGCTGTTAACAGATTTTAACCGCAATAGAAGCCTGCAATTTGGAAACGGAGAGATTGTGTAGTAACTTTGCATCAGTTCTTTAAAATCTTATTGCTTATGCTACACTACAAACTCTATCAAAACAAGTCCAAGGGCAACAAAGCCTACGGCAAGTGGTTCGCCCGCGCCACCGTCAATCAGACCTGCGATCTCGAAAAGCTCGCAGAGCACATGGCCAACCACAACACGCCTTACTCCAAGGGTGCCATCTATGGCGTGCTGACCGACATGGTGAACTGCATCCGCGAGCTTGTCCTCGACGGCAACGCCGTGAAGATCCCCAACCTCGCCATCTTCTCGGCAGGTCTCACCACCGCGGCAGCATCAACTCCTGAGACGTTCAAGCCTTCCGCCAACATCAAGTCGGTGCATCTCCGTGCCCGTTCCACCGGTGACCTCACCCGTGCCGTGCTCACCACCGCCGCAAAGGTTCAGCAGCTCGATCCCTACGATCCAAGCAAGGGGGCGGTTGAGACCGAGACCCACCCGGACGGCACATCGGTCAACCCGTAAAAGCCTCACCCCCGCCCCCTCTCCAAAGGGCGAGGGGAGTGAAGAGCAGGGA
>R21__coassemble_799_pt1 | contig 24197 bp, 19 predicted proteins | sample R21__metabat2_high_PE_018 | metagenome-assembled genome bin R21
GTATAGGTCGAAGTAGTTCAGCAAAGATATTGGATAAGGCCGGCGTGAGCCGCGACCTGAAAGTCAGCGAATGGAATGACGATCAGGCAGCCAAGATCCGCGAGATTATCGGCGCTGAATTCAAGGTGGAGGGTGACCTTCGCTCAGAGGTACAAATGAACATCAAGCGCCTGATGGATATTGGTTGCTATCGTGGTGTTCGTCATCGTAATGGTCTTCCCGTTCGCGGACAGAGCACAAAGAACAATGCTCGTACCCGTAAGGGTAAGAAGAAGACTGTTGCTAATAAGAAGAAGGCTACCAAGTAATTAAGAGGAGAAATTAATTATGGCAAAGACAAAAGCAACATCTAAGAAAAGAAACGTCAGAGTTGACGCTATGGGACAGCTTCATGTCCATAGCTCGTTCAACAATATCATAGTATCTCTTGCTAACAGCGAGGGTCAGGTGATCTCTTGGTCATCTGCTGGTAAGATGGGCTTCCGTGGTTCCAAGAAGAACACACCGTACGCTGCACAGATGGCAGCTGAGGATTGCGCAAAGGTAGCTTATGGTTTGGGTCTCCGCAAGGTCAAGGCTTTCGTGAAGGGTCCGGGCAATGGACGTGAGAGTGCTATTCGTGCCGTCAACGGCGCTGGTATCGAGGTTACAGAGATTGTAGACGTTACGCCGTTGCCACACAATGGCTGCCGTCCTCCCAAGCGTCGTCGTGTATAATTTACGTGGTACAATAGTTAAATTGAGATTAAATTATGGCAAGATATATAGGTCCAAAATCTAGAATTTCACGCCGTTTCGGTGAGGCCATCTTTGGTGCTGATAAGGTTCTTTCAAAGCGCAACTTCCCTCCGGGGCAGCATGGCAATGACCGTCGCCGCAAGCAGTCAGAGTATGGAATGCAGCTGGCAGAGAAGCAGAAGGCTAAGTATACTTATGGTGTCTTGGAGCGTCAGTTCCGTAATCTGTTTGATAAGGCAGCTAAGGCCGACGGCATCACTGGTGAGAATCTGCTTCAGTTGCTCGAGAGCCGTCTTGACAATGTAGTTTATCGTTTGGGTATTGCTCCTACACGTGCAGCTGCTCGTCAGATGGTCAGCCACAAGCACATCACTGTAGATGGTCAGGTAGTGAACATTCCTTCTTATCAGGTGAAGTCTGGTCAGATCGTTGCTGTTCGCGAGAAAGCTAAGTCTCTTGAGGTGATCGAGGCTGCTCTTGCAGGCTTCAACCACAGCAAGTATCCTTGGTTGGAGTGGGACGAGAACACCAAGAGTGGCAAGTTCCTTCACAAGCCTGAGCGCGCTGACATTCCTGAGAACATCAAGGAGCAGTTAATCGTTGAGTTGTACTCTAAACAATAAATCATTAAATTAATGGCGATATTAGCATTTCAAAAACCTGATAAAGTAGTGATGCTGGAGGCCAACGACCACTACGGAAAGTTTGAGTTCCGCCCTCTCGAGCCTGGCTTCGGTGTTACCATTGGTAATGCCCTACGACGCATCCTTCTTTCATCGCTGGAAGGCTATGCTATCAATACTGTGCGTATCGCCGGTGTTGAGCATGAGTTTTCTTCCGTGCCCGGTGTCAAGGAAGATGTGACCAACATCATTTTGAATCTCAAGCAAGTTCGATTCAAGCAAGTAGTAGAAGAATTCGAGAACGAGAAAGTTAGTATCACCGTTGAGAATTCCACCGAATTCAAAGCCGGTGATATCGGTAAGTATCTGACTGGATTTGAAGTGTTAAACCCTGATTTGGTGATTTGTCATTTAGACTCCAAGGCAACCATGCAGATCGACCTGACAATCAACAAGGGTCGTGGCTACGTGCCTGCTGACGAGAACCGTCAGTTCTGTACGGATGTCAATCAACTTCCGATCGATTCCATCTACACCCCTATCCGCAATGTGAAATACAGTGTTGAGCCTACTCGTGTTGAGCAGAAGACCGATTACGATAAGCTTGTCATTGAAGTCACAACGGACGGTTCCATCCACCCGAAGGATGCGCTGAAAGAGGCCGCTAAGATCCTCATCTATCACTTCATGCTCTTCTCTGATGAGAAGATCACTCTTGAGAACCCCGATCAGGACGGCAATCAGGAGTTTGATGAGGAGGTACTGCACATGCGTCAACTGCTGAAGACCAAACTGACCGATATGAACCTCAGTGTTCGTGCACTCAACTGTCTGAAGGCTGCTGACGTCGAGACTCTTGGTGACTTGGTACAGTACAACAAGACCGACCTCTTGAAGTTCCGCAACTTCGGTAAGAAATCGCTCTCAGAGCTGGATGATTTGCTCGAGAGTCTGAATCTGTCGTTTGGAACTGACATTTCAAAGTATAAATTGGACAAGGAGTAATTCTTGTCCCCCATTCATTCAAAAACAAATGAGACACAATAAAAAATTCAACCATCTGGGTCGTACTGCATCTCATCGTGCTAGCATGCTGGCAAACATGGCATCTAGCTTGATCATGCACAAAAGAATCACTACGACTCTCGCAAAGGCCAAGGCTTTGAAGAAGTATGTAGAGCCTTTGATCACACGTTCTAAGAGCGACACCACCACCAGCCGTCGTGTTGTCTTCCGTTATCTGCAGGACAAGTATGCAGTGAAGGAGCTCTTCGGCACAGTTGCTGCTAAGGTTGCTGACCGTCCCGGTGGCTACACTCGTGTGATTAAGCTCGGTCTTCGTCAGGGCGATGCTGCAGAGATTGCTTTCATAGAGCTCGTTGACTTCGATGAGAATATGGCTAAGGCTCCTAAGGCAGAGAAGAAGACTCGTCGTAGCCGTCGCTCTACCAAGAAGGCTGTTGAAGCTGCTCCGGCAGAGGAGAAGGCAGAGGCTGCTGAGGAGAAAGCTCCTGAGGCAGAGGCTCCAAAGGCTGAATAATCTCTTTGAGAATCATTCTTTGAAGATAATACTAAAGCACTTGCCCATTCATTTGGGCAAGTGTTTTTTTATAGGGATTCCCCTAATATGAATAGGGGAAAATGATTTGGTGATTTCGACATTTTTTCCTAATTTTGTTGCGTCAATTAAGAAAGGACATGATTATGAAAAAGATGTTTCTACTATTGATATGTATGTCTACGTTGCTTTATGGCTGCGATTCATATGCCGGTGCCGGAGCTTTTTCTGGTGCACAGATCGGCTCTATCCTTGGTTCTGCCATTGGTAGCATCTCTGGCGGGCCGCGTGGTTCTGATATTGGTACAATCGTAGGTATGGCCAGTGGTGCCGCAGTTGGCGCTGCGGTTGGACAGTCTGCCGATCAGCGTCAGGCTTCACGCGTTAGTGATATGCCACGTAGAAGATCAGTTGACCGCGATGGCGTTCCTTATCAAGACCGTTATGGACAGACAGTTGTCCCGGGTTATGACGATCAGAATAGTGAAGCGCAAAGTGATCAAGAATCTGTTGCGGACTCTTCGGTTTATGGCAGTGGCTTTGACGGTAGCAACGATCACGACGACCGAATCTATGACTTTCAGTCGAGTGATTATACCGGCAATTACAGTGCACAGCAGCCCCAGACTCGTATGCCACAGCATTCGAGTGTAGAGCGGATCACAAAAGGGCTCACTTATACACCTACGTTGGAGATACATAATGCGCGTTTCATCGACGACAATGAGGATGGGACGATTCAGCGTAGTGAGCTTTGTAAAATCATCTTTGAGGTCTATAATGTAGGCAACCAATCGGTCTCGGATGTGGTTCCTACGGTTCTTGAGACGACGGGCAACAAACATATTTATATCTCACCCAACATGCATGTTGAGCGTATCGATCCGGGCAAAGGTATCCGCTATACAGCTATTATCACTTCCGACAATGGCCTTCGCAATGGCGCTGTCCGCTTCTGCGTCAGCGTTGTTCAAGGTAATCACAACATCTCTAAAGTGAGTGAATTTAATATTCCTACGTCAAAGGAATATGCGCAGGCTCGTTAAATAGGTATCTGCACAAGTTGATTAAATCATATTCAAAACAATATTATTTCCTGATACTTACATGGTATCAGGGATTTTTTTTGGGTCTTCCGAGATTTGGAGTGATGGCTTTTATAGGTTGAAACTCAGTTTCTTATGTTAAAATTGAACTCTATAACTCCCTTTATATTAGGTATTATTCAAAAGCAAAATCATAAATAGGTATAGTAGAACTTGAAGTTCTTATCTATGTTTTTTCTTAATGAAAATTCATTGTAGATCAAGGTGCTAGGAAAAGCGTTCATGCCTGAATGCTTATCCTATCACAAATCTATCACTCCAAATTTCTGATGAACCATTTTTTTTGTCTTATGCTCAATCGCCGAACCAGTTCTTGACTTTCTGAAACACGCTACGCCATATTGACGGATCTTCCTTCTTCGTGCCTGTTTGCGGGCGCGAAGAAGGTTTTTTTTGATTGTTGGGTATTCCGGGATGATGCGCGGCCATCATCTGCTGTCTTTCTTTCGCTTGTTGGCTGGCAGTCAGTTTCTGTTCTTCTTCCTTTTTCTCTTCTTTGTCTACCTTTGCCTCTTTTATTTCTGCCAGTCGCTTGGCCGCCTGTTGCTTTCTTGCTGCCAAGCGTTTGTTCTCCATTTCATGCTCCTCGTCGGCTTTCTTATTCCATTCCTTGATGAAACTGTAGTGCGCCTTTGAGAAGTCAAAATCAAAGTCTGGCATACCGGTCTCCACGTCATCCATGCGGTAGGGCGGGTTGTTGCCTGATATGCGCTGTACTTCCACCATGGCCAGTCCTTGCGCGAGCATACCTAATTGTGCTGCTGCGCCATAGCTCAGGTCGATGATGCAGCCACGACGATAGGGGCCACGGTCTGTGACCTTGACGATGATGCTCTTCTGATTTCTGAGATTGGTGACCTTGAGCAGGGTGCCGAAGGGTAGGGTGCGGTGGGCGCAAGTCAAACTGTCGTGATGCAGTCGTCCACCGTCAGCTGTCCTTGCTCCCGTAGCCTTACGGGAGTAGTACGTGGCCTTGCCTTTCAGCGAACGGTGTTGCGCCGATGCTGTGAACGTGAGCAACAGCAAGACCAAACAAGCGAGTCTATGCGTATGCTGATGCTTCATTGTGGCAAAGATACGAAAAATATCTGAGAATCAAGTAATTTTAGAGGAGAAAGATGATGAGTGAATGGGATGCTGTCTATATATATATCGAAACGTTCTTCTATCGTTTAAGATATACAGTCACCATCACTTCTCGTCCTCTCAGATAACGTGTGGAGGAGAACGAGACGACGTCTCACCCTCCTGGTATTGCGAGAGCTTCATCTGTAAGGATCTGTGAGGTCTGTTTGACGCTTTCACTGAGTTCTTTATTTCTCACAGATTTACACAGATCTTCACGGATGCGAAACCCTTATTGCTGATAGACATTGCGAAAGCAAGGATCTGTGAAGATCTGTGTGACCTTCTCACTGATTTTTTGTTGATCACGGGTTTACGCAGATTTCCATGGATGCGTAAGTCTAAAGTGATAGGCTTTGATTGTTAATCTGTGTGCTCTATAAGGCGAAGCCTTCTCCATGTATCTGTCTTCTATACCATATTCCATCATTGTTCCTGTTCTATAGAACTCATTCGCTTGTTCAATTCCTGCATGATGGGCAGATAGGTCATCGTGATTTTGTCAAGGACATCGGTATAGACGTGTGATGTCTCGTTCCTGCTTTCCAGCATATCGAACCACGGATCGGTATTGGTAATGATTCCGAGAGCAAAGGCTTGGCGGATTGTGTCGCGGGAGTTTTAACATCTATGACAGAGAACCACCATTTATTGTTCTTCTTTGTTGAGGAAACTGACATTTTTCCGCCCAAATGCAGGCGATTTTCTGAACCAACACCTATGTTGCTCTCAATTTTGCGAATTTTGAGGGTGCTTTGTAAATGCTTGATACATAACGAAATATAAACCCAAAGGTTTTTCCTCTCTGCAAAAACAGCAATTTTGCGGTGAAATATTGCTGATCTTGCCCATCAGAAAGCCATTCTGATGCTATCATCTCGGTGATTTGACCATGTCAGAAAGGCACTTTGACCATGTCAGAACGCTTTTCTGATAGTATCAAAAAGGCACTTTGACAACGAGAGACGGCAAAGAAGAACTTGTCATCGCTGTTTTTTCTCGATTTCAGTTTTCTTCACTCTCTAGATTGCAACTCCGCGGCGATGTACTTTTGTAAAGATTCATCTGACCATAAAATAGGATTCTCTTGCAAGGCAAAAAAAGTCTGCCACGCATGTTGTTGCGTGGCAGACTCCAGTTGCTGTTATTCTCTTGCCCGTTATACGATGCCCTGAGCCATCATGGCGTTGGCGACCTTCATGAATCCGGCCACGTTGGCACCGCGCACATAGTCGATGTATCCGTCGGGCATGGTGCCGTACTTGACGCACTGCTCGTGAATAGAGTGCATGATATAGTGGAGCTTGTCGTCGACCTCTTGGGCACTCCAGTGCAGACGCATGGAGTTCTGGGTCATCTCCAGTCCGGAGGTAGCCACGCCGCCGGCGTTGACAGCCTTGCCCGGAGCGAAGAGCTGATGAGCCTTGACAAACTTCTCCACGGCCTCGGCCGTGCACCCCATGTTGCTCACCTCAGCGACACAAACCGGATGGTTGGCCAGGATGCGGTCAGCATCGTTGCCGTCGAGCTCGTTCTGTGTAGCGCAGGTGAGATAGATGTCGGCTTTCTGCTCCCATGGCTTCTTGCCAGCGAAGAACTGTGCGCTTTTAAACTGCTCAGCGTATGGCTCGCAGATGTCCTCGCCGCTGGCGCGCAGCTCGAGCATGTAGTCGTTCCTCTCGCCGCAGATGCCTTCCGGATCATAGATATATCCGTCGGGTCCGCTGATGGTGATCACCTTGGCGCCGAGCTGTGTGGCTTTCTTCACGGCACCCCAGGCCACGTTGCCAAAGCCCGAGACGGCGACAGTCTTGCCCTTGATGTCGATGTCGTGGGTCTGTAGCATCTGGTTGACGAAGTAGAGCGCACCGAAGCCAGTGGCCTCCGGACGCAGGATGCTGCCCCCCCATTCCATGCCCTTGCCGGTGAGCACGCCTTGGAACTGATGGGTGAGCTTCTTATATTCGCCGAAGAGATAGCCGATCTCGCGTCCGCCCACGCCGATGTCGCCGGCCGGAACATCCTCATCGGGACCGATATAGCGGTAGAGCTCCTGCATGAAACTCTGGCAGAAGCGCATCACCTCAGCGTCGGAGCGGCCGCGGATCGAGAAGTCGGCACCGCCCTTGGCACCGCCCATAGGCAGCGTGGTGAGCGCGTTTTTGAAGGTCTGCTCAAAGCCGAGGAACTTCATGATGCTTAATGTCACGGAAGGATGGAAACGCAGTCCGCCCTTATAAGGACCAATGGCGCTGTTGAACTGCACACGGTAGCCCGTATTGACGTGCACCTCGCCCTGATCGTCGGTCCAAGGCACGCGGAACATGATCACGCGCTCCGGCTCAACGAGCCGCTCGATGATCTTGGCCTTCTCAAACTCAGGATGCTGATTGTAGACATCGTGAATAGAGATCAGCACTTCTTTCACAGCCTGCAGAAACTCCGGTTCAGCGGAATGCTTCCACATGAGTCCTTTCAATACTTGTTCAACTTCCATAGTAGTAAACTTGTTTTTAGTCTTAAAGGTTAATCGGGTTGGATACTCCCGGTGTTGTTTCATTGTGTCATTCTGACGCTGCAAATATAGGTTTTATTTTGGAAACAACAAAGGAAAACATGGATAATTTTGCTTAAAAAGTATCATTTTGCTTGGTTGCTTGGAGCGTGTACGCAAACAACACTATGTGACAGATAGAGAAGGTAAGAGCAAGTCAATAGAGATAATAAATTTAGTGTTGTGTATCTTTGATTCTTTCCATGAAGTCGTTGTCGCTTGGGCGGAAGGCGTCAGCATCGATGAGCGATCCGTCGGCAGCCACGTAGATGAACCGTGGAATGCCTGAGATGCCGTAGGCCTTGCTGAGAGCTTCGTTTTGTGCCTTGTCAACGATCATCTGCGGCCACTGTGGGCGGTCGTGGCGTATCTTGCGCAGCCAAGCCTGACGGTTGCTGTCCATGGAAATGCTGAGAATGACGAGCGAGATGTCGCCTTTCAGCGCTTCCACATGCTGCGCGAGGAATGGAATCTCTTTGCAGCAGGGACCGCACCATGTGGCCCAGCAGTCGATGTAGACGCGTCGGCCACGGTAGTCACTCAGATGGTGGACGTTGCCGAGCGAGTCGGTGAAGGCGAAGTCGGGAGCCATGGTGCCACGTTTGTTGCGCTTGATGGCATCCACCTTGTACTGATAGTCATTGATGACCGCTGCGTCCTCACCGGCATATTCACAGAAAGGCTTCCAGAAGCGGTCAATATCGGCGTAGTCCTTGCCATAGCAGAGCGTTTCGCGGGCACAGTCGTCAAGCAGAGCGTGTTTCACCTTCGGGTTGGTGATGTACAGCTTCATCACTGCGATGTATTCCAGTCCGTAGTCGGTGAGGTCGTGTCCCCACGCCTCGTCGTAGTTGCCTTTAAGATGGTTGCTGATGAAGCACTGAGGCAGATAGACGAGCAGTCCCGTAGTGTCATTGGGATCGATACGGTTCTCCAAGGCTTTAAGTTCTTCACTGTCTCGTGGCAACAGCCGGATGTGGAAGTTGAGTTCAGCCAGGTCGTTGAGATGACTGTATGGTGTGCGCACCTCCTTGGGCAGCTTTTTCAGGGCGCGAGCCACAGCGTTGTATCGTGCTTTGAGCGAGTCCAGTTTCTGCTCCGGTGTCAAATGCATCTTGTCATCTTCCTTGAAGGGGAAAAAGAAATCGTAGTCATAAGCTTTGTTGATGCACTCGGCAGCCTGGCGCGCGTGCGGCTCTGTGGGCAGGTCGTCCACTACTTGCGCCATTGTGGGCGTGGGGATGAAGAGAAAGGAAATAAGCATGGCTTGCAAACCTTTCTTTAGTACCTCCCCGCAAGATTTGTAATTCTTCATTTGCTCTTTATAGTTTTTATTCGTAATTCATCACTCTACATTGAACATTTAACATTGAGCATTGAATCCATTCATCATTCAACATTCATCATTCAATACTGTTAATAGTTCTGCTTGAACGTTGGGTTATTGTTCATTACCTGTACAGGGAACGGGAAGACCCAAAGCGGGCTTTCTGGCGTAATGGTATAGTCGCCTGAATCAGGTACATGGCGTGTGATGTTCTTCTTGTATTTCTCTTCTGTGTTCCAGCGTTTGCGGTCGAAGAAGTTCTCGAAGGTGGCGATACATTCGATGAACTTAGCTTGTTGCAGTTCCTCCATGGCTTCTGCCTCGGTAGTTGCCGTGAAAGGCTTGTAGTGATCGGCATCGATACGCTTCTCTCTGACTTCATTGACCAGTTCGAGTCCCTTGCTGATCTGTCCCTCGCGTATATAGCACTCAGCGGCGAGATACATGACGCGCTCTACCGTCAGCCCCCATGCGTTGACGTAGGCATCACTGCCGTTACTTTCCAGACAGCCCTCTATGCCGGAGTCCATATAACCATAGTCAGCATTCCAGAACTCCTCACCCTCACTTTCTTTACCGCCAGAGTAGGCGTAGTCTTTCACATAGTCGCCGTCCTCGAAGAGTTCGGTCGTCTCGACAGAGAGCTGTTCATAGCTTGGCGTGTTGTCCCGGTCCGACAAGGGGGAGATATAGAAGAAGTTATTGGGCGATGTTGCCGGCAGGCTCCAACGGAAAGAGGTGGTGATGACCGACCGGTCCTCGATGGTGCTGTTCAGCGCAAGGGCTTTTTCGGCATAGGTCAGCGCATCCTTGTAGTTTTTCATCTGGAAGAGCACACGGGCGCGGATGGCATAGCCGGCAGCGCGAGAGAGCCTCACTACATTGGTCTGCTTCTCTGGCAGCAGGGCAATGAGTTCGTCAGAGCAGTCATCGAGGATATGCTTGTAGTTTTCTTCTATGGTCTCTTGGTGCTTCTGGTTCACGTCGGCTTCTGTTACATAGGCGATCCCCAAGTTGTCCTTGGTCTTCTCGTCGTATTGCTTGGCGTAGCAACCCAAGGTGAGGAAGTGGAACCAAGCACGGTTGATGTGTGCCTCAGCAGCAATGGCAGGCTTGTCGGCTTCGTCGCCACTGGCACCATCAAGCTTCTCCAAAAGCACGTTCATGTATTGGATATACTTATATAGATTGTTATAGCGGCTGTCCTTACTGGCCAGTTTGGCCCGGTCGGCAGTCTCGTCATAGCTCAGCATGGCGGCTTCCATGGTTCCCTTGTTCTTGATCTGGTCGGATACGGGCGTGAAACTACTTCCATAGCTCTCGTTGACGATAATTCCAAGTGACTCGTAAGGGATGTTGTTGACTTCCTTCTCGTTGAGCAACAACTCCAGGTCAGAAGTCTTGTTAAGAATGGTCTGACCCTCGGGCACCACATCGGTGTCGCAGGCCGACAGGGTCATAACCGGACCGGCGATGAGGGCATATATTGTTTTCTGGCTTATCATAGTTGAAAATTAATATGATGATATATATAATAAGGTGTAGGAGAGATGCAGTGTCAGAACTTGACGTTGACACTGAGCGTGTAGCTCTTTGGTGTTTTCAGCCCGCGAGCTCCAGTAGAAGGATTTACGCTTTCTGGGTCAATGCCTTCGCTGTTGCGCACCCATGTGGCTACATTGCTCATCTGAAGTCTCAGGCGAATGGCTTGCAGACCGAGACGGGTGCAGAGCGCGTCGGGGAGGTCATAGCCAAGAACAAGGTTGCGCAACTTCATATAGTCGGCATGATCAACGTCCTGATCACAATAGTAGAGCTGGTCGGTATAGAAATTGGTGCGCATCATCATGTATCCGTTACCAAGCATGTTCTTACGGTCTTCCTCTGAGGCGCGCCAGTAGTCGAGATAAGCCCGTGGCACTTCATAGCCATAGTTTGAAGATGCCGTAGAGCGCCACTTGTAAGCCTTGGCACGGAAGTAGTGCCCGGCATAGAAGTTAAACATTCCGCTGAGAGAGAAACGCTTCCAGGTGATGGTGGGTGTCAGGCTTCCGGTCCATTTCGGGTCGAGTGATCCACTGAATACGATGTCGTCCTTGGTGAAGGCCGAGCTGTAGAGGTTGTCGCTGACCTCCGTGCCGTCGGCTTTTTTCCAGAATATCTGCTGGTAGCCGTCTTCGTCGGTCTCTACATGTCCGAAGCGGAAAGAGTAGAGGCTGTTCACCGGATCACCCTCACGGTAGGAGTCGAGGGCAGAGACGCCACTGGTGGGCTGATGATGGAGGCGGGTGATCTTGTTTTTGTTGTAAGCCAGCGTGAAGTCCATGCTCAGGCCCACCTCGTTGTCGTTGTGGGCGCGGAGAATGTCACTGGAGAGTTGCAGTTCCACACCCTTGTTGACCATCTCTGCATTGTTGGTGCGCAGCGAGCTCCATCCTGTGGTGGGGTCGAGGTCGATGGAGGCAAGGATGTCGGAGCCCTTCTTTTGGTAGAAGTCGAGCGATCCGCTGATGCGGTGGTCGAGAACAGCGAAGTCGAGGCCACCGTTCCATGTGCGCGTCTTCTCCCAGCGCAGCTCGTCATTAGGCGGCGTGTTGAGTGAAGCATATTTATCACCGGTGAGATCAGTCGTATGAATCTTAGCGGTGAGATAGCTGGAATAGTTGGAGTTGATATTGCCCGTGACGCCATAGCTCATGCGCAGTTTCAGCATGTCGATCCATCCGAGTTGCTGGATGAACTCTTCGTTGTGAGCGTTCCAGCTGAGTCCTGCCGACCAAAGGGGACGATGGCGGAACTTTGAGGAAGCGCCGAAGAGGTCGGCCTCGTCGACGCGGTAGCTGGCCGAGGCGGCATAGCGACTGTCGTAGACATAGTTGGCTGTAGCATAGTAGGACTGGTACTTGTGCTTGATATGGGTGGCACCGGCGACATCGCTGCTGAGGAAAGAATACTGTGGTGAGTAGAGGCTGCCGAGGTCTGTGCTCTCGCTGTTGATAAGGTCGTTGAAATTGATGAGGCCTGTAGAGTTGGTCAGCGTCTGTTCGTCGTAACCGTACATCTGATTGTAGGTGGTGCGGTCGAAGGTCTGACGATATTCATAACCGGCAATGGCCTCGATCCCATGTACTTTGTTGAGTGTGGTATTGTAGGATGCCTGTGTACGGAAAGTGTAGTAGTTGCCCTCACCGCTGTTTATGGTCATTAATCCACCCTCTGGGAGATTGTGCTTACCACCGGTAGTGAAGAGATTATAGAGGTGGCGCATGGAATATGATCCGCCGTTGATGAGCTTTTCGCTTCGGTCGCTGACATCCTCGTATTGGAACATGGCGCTGAGCTTCAGACCGTCGAGAGGCATGAGGTTGAGATGGACGAAGGATCGCGTATAGGTCTCGCGGCTCTTCTCATGGTTCATGTCTATCTCGTTGACGGGTACATAGCCCTCATCTTTCAGGCCGAGAGAGATGTCTTTCAGACTGGGCTCGTTGAGGTCTACGTAAGCCTGGAGTGTGGCGGGCGTACCGTCGGCATTGTACATGCTCTGATAGTCGGCAAAGGAGGTGCGACTGCTGAGATCATAGTCACCGGTAGCACGCATGCGTTGGCGGTTGTTGTTCAGTGTCACGCCGAAGCGCATATTCAGCCATTTGGTGACGTCGAGGTCACCATTGTACTGCATGGTCAGCGTGTTGTTGTATTGGTTCTTCGTGCTGGTGTTGTCGCCTTTCCAGTTGACGACAACGCTGGAGTTGAGGTAGCGTCCCTTTGTTCTCAGTGCGAGGTTGTATTGCTGGAGCAGTTCGTTGCGGTCCATCAGATCAGCATACTCGTTGCGATAGCTGTTGTGGCTCCATTGCTTGATCGTGCTGCTGTATTCGTCACCGCTGATCTCGCCGAGCTGGTGGCGCATCATCAGCTTGGTGATCGGTGACATCAGTCCGCCACGGCGCTTATACTGCTTCTCCATATAGCTCTTGGAGTCGGCATCGTTCATCATCCATTGGAAGTTGTACTGCTCCAGCTCCAACTGCTCGGCGGCATTACAGTAGTCGTAGTCGTTGTAGTTGTATTTATTGTATCGTGTCAAGTCTGCGTTGAAGTCTACTGTGAGCTTTTCGCTATTGGCTTTCTTTGTGGTGATGACGATGACGCCGTTGGAGGCACGTGCGCCGTAGACGGCCGAGGCAGCGGCATCCTTCAGCACGGTGATCTTGTCGACATCATACGGGTTGACGTCGCTCAGTCCGCCGCTGATGGGCAGTCCGTCGACGACGATGAGGGGCGACGTGCTGGCGATGAGCGAGCCCACGCCACGAATGACGAGACCGCTGGAATTGCCGTTGTTGTAGTCGACGAGACCGGGAACAAGTCCTTCGAGACGGCCACGAAGACTGGATGCGTAGCGCTTGTCGATGTCCTTCGATGAGAGTGTCTGGAACGAGCCGGTGACATCCTCGCGCTTGAGCGTCTGATAGCCGGTGACCATGACGTCGCCGATGGTGATGCCGTCGCTTTCCAGAATGATGGTCACGGGTTTGGAGGAGACGCGGCGGTGATAGGGCTTCATGCCGATATAAGAATAGGTGAGCATGGCGTCGGAGCGGACTCCGGGCAGTGTGTAGCGTCCGTCGCTGTCGGTGATGGTACCCGTAGCAGTACCGTCGACCAGAATGCTCACGCCGACGAGCGGCTCGCCCTGGGCGTCGAGGATGCGGCCGGAAGCTGTTACGAAGGTAGGTGCCTTACTGTCTTGATTGCTTTTGTTGATTTGGATATAGCGTCCTTTGACAGAAACGGTCAAAGGTAAGTCTGCTGTCAGTTGGCGCACAGCGTCGGGAGCAGACAGTCCGGCGATGTCGTGGGTAACCTTGAAAGCCTTCAAGTCACCGGCATTGTAATTGATCTTGTAATAGTCCGACTGACGTTCCACTTGATAGAGGATGTCGGTCAGGGACTGCCCGTTGGCATGCAACGACACCTTGTGGTCCTGTGCCGCGGCAGCGATGCTGAGCGGCAACATCAGTACCACCATGGCTTGGCGTAAGCGTTCTCTCTTCATAACTGTTCCTTCTAAAAATGACTCTTTAATAATACTGCTATATCCTTAATACCAAAAAGAAAGATAAAGGGTACTATGATTTACCAACTTTTTTAAGAAAAAGTTAGTAAGCCGACATAAAGATATGAAAAGAGAATGGCGTTGCTACCTGACGATCATTTCTCCGCGTTGCAGTTCCACCCGCACGCCATCCTGCTCGTTGAGCTTGTTGACAATGCTTTGCAGCCCCTCTTGGTGGGAAGCTACGAAGTGCAGGCGAACGTTCATGGCGTCCTCGTTTTCAAAGACTACGGTCTTGTGATACCATTGTGCCAGCTGCTCCATGATGGTCAGTAAAGATGCGTCGGCAAAATAGAAATAGCCTTTCGCCCATTGCGTGTAAGGATAGGTGTCGACGCTTTCCACGGTCATCTTGCCGTCCTGCCATGTAGCCTGTTTGCCGGGGGAGAGCACGGTCTGTGTGCCTTTGGCCGACACGGCGATGCGCCCCTCTACAAGAGCAACGTAAGGTTTGGCCGCTTTGTAGATATTAATATAAAAGGTAGTACCCAACACGCGGGTGGTGAGTGCGCCGGCATGAACGATGAAGGGATGGGTGGGATCGTGGTGTACGCGGAAATAAGCCTGGCCCGACATTGCCACCTCGCGCGTCTGACCTTGGAATGTGTGGGGATAGATGATTTTGGAGTTGGCGCCTAACCATACATGGCTCTCGTCGGGCAGGACAATGTTGAGTGCTTGTGCTATGCCGCTCGTCACTGTGTCCATAGTGATGGTCTCGGCTGTGATCGTTGTGTTGGCGACAGTTTGCGTCGCGTCGCTTGCTGGCTTTGCCGCTGACTGTGTTGTCGGACTGATGCGTTGCTGCTGAGAAACATGAGAGGCCACCTGCTGTTCTTGACGACTCTGACGGATGGGAAGCAACAACAGCAGGGCAACGGCAGCGGCTGCTGAGGCAACAGCTATCACCGGCCACAGCCTTTTCCAACGCGAACGCAAGGGAGACGGCTGGGCCTCAAGGCGTGCACGCAGTGCCTGCCATGACTGCTCCTCGTCAGGCTCAGCGTGGCAGAGACTTTCCAGAGCCGCGAGGATCTCGTCGTGCTCTTGGCGGTTGGGGAAGTCCTCTTTGCCGTTAATGGATATGTTGTGCTCGTTGTCTGTCATAAGTTTCTTGTTGATAGTGGTTGCTATATATATTACTTCGAATCTGATCTTTCGGGCACTTCGTCAATGGCATTTTCTTTGTGAAAATGTTGTCGCAGGGTAGAAAGTGCCTTCATTACGTGTTTTTTCACTCCGTCGGTGGTGATGCTTAGTTGTTCGGCTACGTCGCGGTAGCTGCGCTTTTGATAATAGCATTGTATGAACACATAGCGCGTGCGTTCCGTCATGCTGGCGATGACCTTTTCTATCTCTTTGATGCGAGCCTCTCGGGCCAGCACTTCTTCCAGATCTTCGTCGGTCCAGTCGTGTTGTGAGCTGTCGGGCATGGGTGCGAGCCGCTCTTGCCGGCGCAGCCAGTTGAGGCTTTGGTTGTGCACAGCGGCGTAGAGATAGCCTTGTACACGTTCCGCATCCAGCGCATCCCGTCGCTTCCACGCAATGGCGAAAACCTCTGCCACCACATCGCTGGCAGCCTCGGCATCATGGGTGAGATGGAGCGCATAGTGATAGAGCCGTGAATGGTATTCACGGTACAGCTGTTCGAAAACGTCTATGGTCATCTCATTCATGTTGACATGGGAAAGGGCTCATGGTATTCTATTTTTCAATACAAAGATACAAAGAATATGGGAAAGTAGTTATAGTTTAGTTTTTCTATTTGCAGAGTTACTATTGCGAATAATATTCAAGCCTTGTTGTGCCTCAGTGAGTAACATGTCGGAGGTCTTTGTCCGTCATGGCTGCTACGCAGGAGTCTGACCATACATTCTCGGCAGTCTCCACCATATCGATGATGGTATAGATCGGCAGGATGATGCCCATGATGCCGACGGGAGCACCTTGTCCGGTCATCAGCGAGAGTGTGAGGAAATAGCAGCCCATGGGCACACCGGCATTGCCGACGGCGGAGATCACGGCGATGACGAGCCACAGCATCATCATCGGCAGGGTGAGGTGAGTGCCGCCGTTCTGCATGACAAAGAGCGAGGTGACAAGGATAAACGCCGCGCAGCCGTTCATGTTGATGGTGGTGCAGATGGGCAATATGAAGCGCGACACCTTCGGCGCGACGCCGGCACGCTTCTCCGCTGTGTCCATGGTCACGGGCAGTGTGGCGGCCGAACTCTTGGTGAAGAATGCCATGAGCACGGCAGGCAGCATATGGCCTAAGTGGCGTACGGGATTGATGCCACGGGCCAATAGGAAGAGAGGTAGTACGATGAAGAACTGCAACACGTTGCCACCAAGGATGACGGCGACATAACGGCCCAGGGAATCGGCGATAACACCGGCCGACACTTGTGCGCTGAGCTGTGCGGCGAAGGCGAGAATGCCCAGCGGCAAAGCCCAGATAAGTGCGCGGATGAGCATGAAGAGGATATCCTGCAAACCCAGTAATAGGTTCATCACCGTGTCGCGGCGTGGACTCACCGGCATCTTGGCCAGGGCGATGCCTACTGCGGTTGCGACGAGAAGCAGTGAGAGCACGTTGGCCTCTAAGAAGGGCTGTACGAGATTGTTGGGAACCACAGCGAGGATATGGTCGTAGTAGGTTTCTCCGCCCAACGTCTTCGGGATGGCTCCTTGTCCTCCTGCCACCATCTGTGCGGGCAGGTTTCCCGGTCGGATGAGCAAGTAGAGGATGAGACCTACGGATGCGGCGGCAATGGTGGTGAGTAGTGTGTAGGTCACAGCATGGCGGAAGATGCGTCCCGTATCTTTCTGCGTGCCGATGGAAGCCAGTGTGGTGGTGATGGCCAGTACGATGGTGGGCACAGCAAGAAACTGGAACAAGCGGGTGTAGACTGTAGCAGTGAATGTCATCAGAGCGTCTAATCCGTGTAGACCCAGCGTGCCGAGCACGGCACCTATGGCGAGAGCACCTATCCAAAGCACGAGTTGCCTGCGGTTCTTCACGATATTCTGAGTGGCTGGTGTGTTATCTTGATTCGCTTTATTCATAAAACTATTCTTTGCTATGCTAACGCAAGAGGGATAGGAAATATTTTATAAACAAAACCGTATTTCTGTTGCTTGGTAACTGATATTGTTATATCTTTGTAAATAAAAGCAACGAAAGAGAAACACAGTATGGATAAGAAAATAGATGAGCAGGAAATGAACGTGCGTGTGCAGCGTGCGGTAGATAACTTCATGCGGGGCTATGGCTGTTGTCAGAGTGTGGTGGCAGCTTTTGCCGACCTTTATGGCTTGGACGACACGATGGCCAAGCGTGTGGCTGCCGGTTTCGGCGGTGGAGTAGGGCGGTTGAGAATGATGTGCGGTGCCGTGTCGGGAATTGTCATGCTGGTTGGACTGGATTGTGGCCAAACAGAAGGCAGCGACCGCACGGGTAAGTCGCATTGCTATCAAGTGGTGCAGCAGCTGTTGGCGGAGTTCAAGGAGCAGAACGGATCTGTCATCTGTGCTGAGCTGTTGGGGCTGAAAAGCCATGATAAGGCGATGACCAGCTATGTAGCCTCTCCCCGCACCGCCGAGTATTACAAAACCCGCCCATGTGCGGCAAAGGTAGAGTGCGCCGCAAAGATCTTTGCAGCGTACTTGATGGAGAAGGAGAATAACGAATAAACTCGTATAAACATTTTGTGTTTGCGATTTTTCTTCTTCTCGGAAAAATTGTGTAAGTTTGCAGTAGACTAAAGACCGAAAGTTTATGCCAACACAGATACCACAGGAGTGGACACGGTTCATCCTTAAGGATGTGACCTTTGTCAACCTGATGATGCGACATATATATAATGTGCTCATCGTTGCCAACCCTTACGACGCCTTCATGCTCGAAGACGATGGACGCGTGGAGGAAAAGATCTATAACGAGTATGCGCAGCTCGGACTGCGATATCCGCCCACCTTCACCCAGGTGTCGACTATTGAGGAAGCTGAAAAGATACTCAGTTCTACCAAGATCGACCTTGTCATCTGTATGCCCGGAAACGCCGACAACGATGCCTTTACCGTAGCGCGAAGCATCAAGCAGAAGTTTCTCGACATCCACTGCGTGGTGCTCACTCCTTTCTCCCACGGCATCAGCAAACGCATGGAAAACGAGGATCTGAGCATCTTCGACTATGTCTTTTGCTGGTTGGGCAACACCAATCTCATTCTCTCCATCGTCAAATTGATCGAGGACCGCATGAATATCGACCACGATATTCAGGCTGCCGGTGTGCAGATGATATTGCTTGTGGAAGACTCTATACGGTTCTACTCCAGCATCCTGCCCAACCTCTATAACTATATCCTGCAACAGAGTCAGAACTTCGCCACCGAGGCGCTCAACCGCCATGCCGCCACACTGCGTATGCGTGGTCGTCCAAAGGTGTTGCTGGCCCGTACCTACGATGAGGCCATACAGCTCTATGAGAAATACAAGGACAACTGCTTGGGCGTCATCAGCGATGTACGCTTCCCCATCCATGCCCATCCTGAACATCAGGGAGCCATGGGCGGCAACAAGGAAGAGAAAGATCCTGAAGCCGGCTTCAAACTCTTGGAGGCCATCCGACGCGAGGACGAGTATGTGCCGCTCATTATGGAGAGTGCCGAGTCGGCCAACCGTGAGCGGGCCGAAAGGGAAGGCTTTAAGTTCGTCGACAAGAACTCCAAGATGCTCAGCGTGGACTTGCGCCACCTCATGGAGGAGCATATGGGCTTTGGCGACTTCATTTTCCGTGATCCGAAGACCCACCGGGAGATGATGCGCATACATACTTTGAAAGAGTTGCAGGACAATATCTTCAAGATACCGCGCGACTCCATGCTTTACCATATCTCGCGCAACCACATGAGCCGTTGGCTCTGTGCCCGTGCCATCTTCCCCGTGAGCAACTTCCTCAAGCACGTCACGTGGCATAAACTCCAGGATGTGGATGCTCACCGACAGATCATCTTCGATGCCATCGTGCAGTATCGTCACATGAAAAACCTCGGTGTCGTAGCTGTCTTTGACCGTGGTAAGTTCGACCGCTACGCCCACTTTGCGCGTATCGGCGACGGTTCGCTTGGTGGCAAAGGACGTGGTCTGGCTTTTCTTGACAACGTCATCAAGACGCATCCCGATTTCAACCGCTTCAGTGGAGCCACCGTGCAGATCCCTAAAACCGTGGTGCTCTGTACGGATGTCTTCGATCAGTTCATGGAGCAGAACAATCTCTATGACATTGCGCTCAGTGATGCGCCCGACGAAGTCATCCTTCAGCACTTCCTGGAGGCGCAGTTGTCCGACAGTTATATTGCCGATTTCTTCACCTTCTTCGAGGCTACGCACAGTCCCATCGCCATTCGCTCCAGCTCGTTGCTTGAGGACAGCCACTACCAGCCTTTTGCCGGTATCTACTCCACCTATATGATTCCCAACCTCGACGACAAGTACGAGATGCTTCGTATGCTCGCCGCGGCTATCAAGAGCGTCTATGCTTCGGTCTATTACCGTGACTCCAAGGCTTACATGACGGCGACGTCCAATGTCATCGACCAGGAGAAGATGGCTGTCGTGTTGCAGGAAGTAGTCGGACAAAACCATGGCGACCGCTACTATCCCACCATGTCGGGTGTGCTGCGCTCGCTCAACTATTATCCTGTGGGTGAGGAGAAAGCTGAGGAAGGCATTGCTTCATTGGCGCTCGGATTGGGTAAGTATATCGTCGACGGCGGACAGACTTTGCGCGTCTCGCCTTGGCATCCTCGTCAGGTCATGCAGCTCTCTGAGATGGAGACAGCACTGCGCGAGACCCAGACGCGCTTCTATGCACTCGACATGAAGCGCGATGTGGGCAGTGACTTCAAGGTGGACGACGGATTCAATATCCTCAACCTGCGTGTCAAGGAAGCCGAGAAGGACGGTACGCTGCAATATATCGCATCAACCTATGACCCTTATGACCAGATCATCCGCGACGGCGTCTATGAGGGTGGTCGCAAGGTCATCTCGTTCTGTGGCGTGCTCCAGCAGGATGTGTTTCCCCTGCCCGAGATCATGCAGATGTCGATGAAGTATGGCGCAGAGGCCATGCGGCGTCCGGTGGAGATCGAGTTTGCTTGCAACCTCAACGCTGACCGTACGGGCGACTTCTATCTCTTGCAGATACGTCCGATCGTTGACAGCAAGCAGACACTCGTGGAGGATGTGGCGGCATTGCCCGATGATGAATGTCTGTTGCGCAGTCACCGCTCACTCGGTCACGGCATCGTCGACGACGTGACCGACGTAGTCTATGTGAAATACGACGACGACTTCACGGCGATGAACAATCCTGCCGTGGCCTCTGAATTAGAGCATATCAATCGGCAGATGATCGACGAGGGGCGTGGCTATGTGCTCATCGGTCCCGGACGATGGGGCTCCAGCGATCCGTGGCTTGGTGTGCCGGTGAAGTGGCCGCATATCTCTGCAGCCAAGGTGATCGCGGAGGTGGCACTGAAAAACTATCGTGTGGATCCCAGCCAGGGCACTCATTTCTTTCAGAATCTCACCTCGTTTGGCGTGGGCTATTTCACTATCGACACCAATCAGAGTACGGATCAGGGCGGTATGGTGCACAAGGATATTCTCGACGCCATGCCCGCTGTGGAGGAAACGCAGTATGTGCGCCACGTCCGCTTTGACCGTCCTTTGAGAATACTCATGGACGGAACCAAGCAAGAAGGGGCGATAACAATGTTGAATGATGAATGATGAATTGGTTCAGTGTTGAATGCTGAACAACGCGTCACTTAATAATTATTAATTTCTTTAGGTCAAAATAACAACGAATAAGAAAAACAGCTATATTTGCGATTGATATGGACATCTCTTAGAATTAAGCCTATGGACATCATTAGGAGAATTGCTGTCTCTGTCGTCTGTTTGTTGATGGCGGTGGGTAGCCTTGAAGCGAAAAGACCATTTGTGAGGGTCAACGGCTTCGAGGTGAGCAAGCATGTGACGTCCATAGAGATGGAAGGCAATATGATGTTGTTGCGGTGGAACGACAATACAGTCATGCGGGGACAGTTGGCCGATGTGATGATCAACCTTGCTTGTCACGACTGTGTTGACAAGGCCCGCATTCTTTCTGTCAGCGGCATGCAAACCTCTAAAATGCGTGTAGAAGGTCTGACGTTGGGCTCCACTTATTCTCTTTATGATTTGATGGGCAATTGCTTGGGCAAACGTACAGTCGACAGTCCTATTCTTTCTGTAGACATCAGCCATCTCACCACGGGCATCTACTTGCTCAAGTGCCAAAGCCTTGTGATGAAGTTTGTCAAGGGATAGCATTGTGCTTCCGATTATTCTTAATACAAATCTCCTCCTTTTATCAAGAATTTGAGAATTGTAGAATTCCCTGTTCCTTGGATGGTTGCCCACGCGAAGTGCATTGCTAAAAGATGTTTCTTTTTTCCGGTATTCTGTTTTTATTGAGTACCTTTGCGTCCTTAATAGAGAAAAGTAATGAAGAAGAAACTATCACAAATCCTTAGTCTCATTGTTTGTTTGCTGATGGTGGCTGTCGTCTCCCTGCGTCGTGACGGCAAGCTGCTGGGACATGATTTCCGTGCCAAGCAAAAGACGGAGATCTCAGTGAAGAACGATACTCTGCGCATGGAGCCCGACGGCACCATGGTCATCAACACCACCAGTCTGGGAAAAGACATCTCGGGTTATGGCGGAGCAGTGCCGTTGGAGATCTATGTCGATAAGAAGGGAATCGTCACGCAGGTGAAGGCTTTGCCCAATGGTGAGACGCCGGAGTTCTTTGGCCGTGCGAGCGCACTGTTCAATGCGTGGAAAGGCAAGAGCTTGAAAGAAGCTGGAGCCATGCAAGTCGACGCCGTCTCGGGGGCAACCTATTCGTCCAAGGCCATCATTGCCAATATGCAACGCGGACTGCAATATGCCGACAAGGCCAGCGCAAAGGCTCAGACGAGTATGCAGTTTGACTTCAGCGCGAAGAACATAGCTGGACTGATCGTAGCACTGATGGCTGCCATCATCCCGCTCTTCATCAAGAACCGGCGTTATCGCATCGCGCAACAGGTGCTCAACATCGTTGTGTTGGGTTTCTGGTGCGGCACGATGGTATCTTATAGTGCGATCATTGGCTACATGTCCAATGGTATGAATGTAGTCTCCTTGCTGTTGCCTTGTGTACTGCTCGTCATCGCTTTCATCTATCCGTTGTTCGGCAAGAAGAACTACTACTGCAATCATGTCTGTCCCTACGGCAGTTTGCAGGAGCTGATGGGCAAGACTATTCGCTACAAGGTGAAGATCAGTGGCAAGACTATCAAGCGTCTCAACATTTTCCGCAGAGTGTTGTGGGGCGCGCTCATGGTGTGCTTGTGGACAGGACTGTGGTTTGACTGGGTCAACTACGAGCCGTTCTCTGCGTTCATGGTGGAATCAGCTTCTTGGGTAGTCATCGCCATCGCCTTGGCCTTTGCCCTTCTTTCCGCCATCGTCATGCGACCCTATTGCCGCTTTGTGTGCCCGATGGGTAGTATGTTCAAGGTGGTGGGTTAATAACCCTCCACTCTGAACCAGTCGACATCCATCCATCCTCGGTTGCCCGTGGTGCCGGGACGCATGCTGGCGAAACCTATCCTGGCTCGGTAGGCTCCAAGGTCGTCAGCACCTTCTCCGTTTCTTTTCCTTGTCGGTCAGCATTCTTGCATCTGATCTGCAGCAGTTCGAATTTATTACCCTGCCGTCTGCATACGAGCGCCTGGTAGCTCATGCCCATCACGGCGACACCGGCATACTGACCGTCGCTCTTCGCTGAGATGCGCACCTTGGCCGTGGTTGTGAGCTTAGGAACTGGAAGCTTTTGCAAAAGCAGGTTGCCTGCCTGCCACAGACCGGTGCCCGGCTGCTCATCAGCATTGTAGAGTCGTAGTGTACCATTGGCTGTCGGCATGCCCCATAGCGGGTTGTAGTTGGCCTGCCACTGCCATTGCAGTCCGAGTTCCCCATTGTTGAACTCGTCGGACTCCTGTGGGTTGACCCGCGTCTTGGAGTTGCTCTTAGGTTTGCGATAGATGGCGTCAGGATCACCATAGTCGGCGAAAGAGTACGGGATTCTTGTACATGCCGTTGCCCAAGTCCGGATCCCAAACCTTGGAATGGTATTGTGCTGAGGCTGGAAACAGTCCCAGCCCTGCACAGAACAAGAGTGTGAGAAAGAGAGATTTCTTTTTTATCGATTGATCAATTTAGGTTCTTATTGTAAACAGGAGAACTTAGCAGCTATTGTTTGTTTACTCTTTTAACGACACACCTTGTTTAATATTGCGTAATCTCAGCAGTGCTTCGAGATAATAATAGTCGGTCGCGTCGAGCAGCGCCTGTCGGTAAATGGCATTGTGGTTTAGCTCATAGTCCTTGCCAAAGGAGCAAAAGGTGATGAATCCCAAGTCGTGGTCGTAGCCTTCCGGCAGTTCCAAGTCTTCTGCTTGTCGCCATGAAGGATATTTCGTGGCTCCCAGTGAGCCGTCGGATTTTTGCAGGTCGCGCAGCTCCTGTCTCACCTTCTGATGACAGCGTTGCAACTGCTGGTTGACTGAAACGAAGAATCAGTGTGGCTAGTGAGGGTAAACGCTGAGAACAAGACTGCCAAAGCGGAGATCTTGAGAAGACGATGAGGCTTGAACACTTTGAAGATTAGATCTCTTTGCATAGACGTGGTAATTGATAGTTTTTAATATATAGTACGGATGACCTCGGTGAAATACGTATATAAAAAAGACAGCCTGAAATCACTTCCAAGCTGTCTCGTATCTGAATTTTGTAATTTTCAATGTAGAGCGATGATTCGCTCTCTTTGGTTATCCTACAATCTCTATTCTTTACCTTTTACTAATACCTTACTGATTACAATCTTAAACCTAATAACTAAAAACCTAAATCTATTACTAACCTAAACAATCTATTAACCT
>R21__coassemble_817_pt1 | contig 23815 bp, 14 predicted proteins | sample R21__metabat2_high_PE_018 | metagenome-assembled genome bin R21
TTTGACGAAAAATTCTCTAGAGAATTTTCGATCAAACAACCGAGATGACCGCATCATCTCACCGTTTTGTGCGTGTCATTCCACCGTTTTAACCCGATCAACGCACCGTTATCTCACAGACAGAGCCGTTTTTTGAGGTTTTCACTGTGGTTTTCGCCGATTTTAGTTTCGGGTTTCGCTCTATTTCATCCAACAATCGTGACATGATTTTGTAAAGTTTTAATAAGAATTATACAAGCAGTAACACACAGGAATAGCGTCCATTTCAACTTTCTGTGTCCCGTATCTAAGAGTTACCATTCAGCGAATACAGACAGAAAGTAAGAGTTATGGGCTGATATTCTCATTCTGTTCTGATCCCTATTCTGACAAAAACAAATAAAAACCTTGAAAACAGGCTGGCGCGGTGACTCCTAATTTTCTTTCTCCGTATAATGTCCCTGAAAGGGACACACCATGAATAACCCCGGATCGTCGGGCTTTTGTGACGGCGAAGCCTCACAAAAGCGAGCGATCCGGGGTAGGTCGTGCGAGGGGAGATGTCCTCGAAGAGGACTCACGTGGGCGTACAAAGTAACAACCAGTACTTTGTCATACATCCACGTGAGACCTCTCCGAGGTCATTATACCGCCGTCAACTCTACCCCAAGTCGCTCGCGAGTAAGGCCCTCCGCTTCGGTCCTTACTTGCTCGACGACTTGGGGATATTCATAGTGTGTCCCTTTCAGGGACATGAACAAGCCCAAAGCACTTTGCTTTCAAATTGATAGATCCTCACAGATCTTCACAGGAGAATCTGCCCTTTGTGGGTTGAGGGCGGTGAGAGGCGAGCCTCTCACAAGACCTCAACCCACAAATGGCAAAGGGCCCAGGCACTTGGCACTGGCAAAAAGTGTTTTGTTGGTTTTGGTCTCCGAAAAGAATTCGATTCTGTATAACTAACTCCAGTTATATCAACAACTTGTTATCGCCAAAGGGCGATATGGCAGCTGAATAGTTACATCTATTATTAATGTTACAGAAACATAAAAAACAAGAGATTTTTGCATATATGGAGCCAAACACTTATCTTTGCAAATGACTAAAAACAAAATACTAAAGACAAATCATGAAACACAATTTGCTGTTTGCTCTCACTGCCTCCATGCTAATGGCTACGCCCACAAAAGGCAAGGCGCAGGAGCTCATCTATCCCCATCATTTCAATCTTAGCCAGGTCACGTTGCTCGACAGTCCCATGAAGCGCGCCATGGACCTCAACAACCGGGTACTCCTCGACTACGATGCCGACCGCCTGCTCACGCCGTTCATCCGACAAGCCGGGCTCACCACCGGACGCTATACCAATTGGTTGCAACTTCATCCCAACTTCAAAAACTGGGGCGGCAACGGCTTTGACCTCTCAGGACACGTAGGCGGGCACCATCTCTCTGCCCTCGCCATGGCCTACGCTGCTTGTCAGGACAAGCAGACACGCGCCTTGCTCAAGTCCCGACTCGACTATATGCTCAGTGTCCTGAAAGACTGTCAGGACGTCTACCAACACGACAAGACGGGTATGAAAGGCTTTCTCGGCGGGCAACCGATCAACGAGGTGTGGCGGGAACTCTATCAGGGCAACGCCAAAGCCTTTGATCCCGTACGCGGGTGGGTGCCGTTCTACTGCGAGCATAAGGTGATGGCAGGACTGCGCGATGCCTATCTCTACACTGGCAACAAGACCGCCAAAGAGATGTACCGCAAGATGGCCGACTGGACCGTGGCACTCATCAGACATCTCAGCACCGAACAGATGCAGAGCATACTCAACACCGAGCAGGGAGGTATGAATGAAGTCCTCGCCGATGCCTACACGATCTTCGGCAACAAAAAATACCTCGAAGCTGCCAAGGCGTTCTCACACCAAAAGATGGTCGACGGTATGCAGACGCTCAACACTACGTTTCTCGACAACCGGCACGCCAACACGCAGGTACCGAAATACATCGGCTTCGAGCGCATTGCAGAGATGAGCCCCGCCGACAAGCGCTATGCCAAGGCAGCCCAAAACTTCTGGGACGACGTAGCAAATTACCGTACGACATGTATCGGCGGCAACAGCGTTGAAGAGCACTTCCTATCCAAAGCCAACAGCAACCGCTATATCGACAGAGCCGACGGACCCGAGAGCTGCAACTCCAACAACATGCTGAAACTCTCGGAGATGCTTGCCGACCGCACGCACGACGCCCGCTACGCCGACTTCTACGAATATACCACTCTCAACCATATCCTCTCCACGCAAGACCCGAAGACGGGCGGATATGTCTATTTCACCACGCTGCGCCCACAAGGCTACCGCATCTATTCTCAGGTGAACAAGGGCATGTGGTGCTGCGTCGGTACGGGCATGGAAAACCATAGTAAGTACGGGCAGTTTGTCTACACCCATGACGCTGACTCTGTGCTCTATGTCAATCTCTTCACACCAAGTCATCTCTCCGACCGCCGCTTCGACTTGACACAGACCACTTCCTATCCCTATAGTCAGCAAACCACACTGACGATCAACCGCGACGGCAATTTCTCACTGGTCATCCGCCATCCCTGGTGGACCACAGCTGACTATCGCATCACCGTCAATAGCGAGCCACAAACGGTCAAGACAACCGTCGGAAAGGCTTCCTACGTCAAGCTTCGTCGTCAGTGGAAAGCTGGAGACAAAATTCAAGTAGATCTACCCATGGCTATGCGTGTGGTGCCTTGCCCCAATCTCCCGGACTATATCGCTCTTGAATATGGTCCCGTCTTGCTTGCCGCTAAGACTACAGCCAGCGACAAGGCTGACGCTGACGCCACAGGATTGAACTACGAGCCGTTGGAAAACGAATATGCCGGGGAAGGACGTATGGACCATGCACCCGGTGCCGTGGGCAAGAGTCTGCCACTCACCACAGCGCCACTGCTCATCGGCAAACGCAGCGAAGTACTTTCCCGTGTCGGTAAGGGTGATCCGTCCACCCTTCGCTTTCCGTTGGATGTAAGCCGTCCGGGCATAGCAGGCTACCACTGGACCCGTCTCATGTTGCAACCATTTGCCACGATCCACCACGCTCGCTATATGTGCTACTGGTATCAGCAGACTCCCGAAGGCTATGTCCAAAGCAACATGGCAGAGACCGAGCGAAAGGCCGAAGCGCTCGCCAAACGTACCATCGATTTCGTCTCTCCGGGTGAACAGCAAAACGAGGCGGGACACGAATACAATTACTCCGCCGATTCCCATGCAGGATCATTCCGTGACGAGACCTATCGCGACGCACAACGTGGCGGACATGTGCAGTACACGCTCTTCAACGCTTCCGCCGAAACTGACAGTCTTGCCATCCTCTGTCGTTTCACCACCGCCGACAAAGGTCGTCAGGCTACGCTGACTGTCAACGGTGTGACGATTGCCAACATCGTCATTCCGGAAAAAGCTGAAGGCGAGACTAATGGCTTCTTCGATGTCGAATATCCTCTGCCCGCCAGCCTTCTCCGTAACAAACAAGGAAAGGCTACCGCCAAGTTCGTCGTCAGACTGTCTGCCGACGGCACCACACCCAACCCTGGCTGGTATAGTCTGAGACTGGTCAGAACAAATAAATAGCTAAGATTCAGAAGGGAACAAATCGTGAATCAGAAGGCATTTTTTGATATTTCTCTCTGATGCACGATTGATTGCATGATAAGTGAACAGCAGAAAAGGATCTTTTTTTGTAATTTTGTGGAAGACAAATCCTAATAACAATTCTTCTATGAAGTTACAACAAAAGATTCTTTTTTTCATGTTCGCATTGGCCTTACTGCTGAGCCCCGTCTCCGGCCAGGCAGCGAACCGCAGTGGTGATTTCACGGTGGGAAAAGGCACCTTTCTCCTCAACGGTAAGCCGTTTGTCGTCAAAGCTGCCGAGGTGCACTATCCGCGTATCCCCCGACCCTACTGGGAGCAGCGCATCAAGATGTGCAAGGCCCTCGGTATGAACACGCTCTGCCTCTATGTGTTTTGGAACATCCATGAGCCACAGCAGGATCATTTCAACTTCACGGGCAACAACGACGTAGCCGCCTTCTGCCGCTTGGCACAGAAAAACGGTATGTACGTCATCGTGCGCCCGGGACCATACGTCTGCGCTGAATGGGAGATGGGTGGACTGCCCTGGTGGCTGTTGAAGAAGAAAGACATCCGTCTGCGCGAGCAAGATCCGTTTTTCATGCAGCGCGTGAAAGTCTTCGAGGAAAAGGTTGCTGAGCAGCTTGCCTCGCTGACCATCCAGCGTGGGGGTCCGATCATCATGGTGCAGGTGGAGAACGAATATGGCAGCTACGGCGAAGACAAGCCTTACATCCGTGCCATCCGCGATCTGCTTAAGGCCAATTGGTATTCCAAGGGCAAGCAGGGCAAGAGTGTTGGTCCCGTGCTCTTCCAATGCGACTGGTCGAGCAACTTCACCAAAAACGGACTCGACGACCTGGTATGGACAATGAACTTCGGTACCGGTGCCAACATCGATCAGCAGTTCAAACGCCTTGGCGAACTGCGTCCCGACGCGCCGAAGATGTGCTCAGAGTTCTGGAGCGGATGGTTTGACAAGTGGGGAGCCCGACACGAGACACGTCCTGCCAAGGACATGGTGGCCGGTATCGACGAGATGCTCTCCAAAGGCATCTCCTTCTCGCTCTACATGACGTACGGAGGAACGAGCTTCGGACATTGGGCAGGTGCCAACAGCCCGGGCTTTGCCCCCGACGTGACCTCCTACGACTACGACGCGCCCATCAATGAATATGGCCGCACGACACCAAAGTTCTTTGAGTTGCGCCACACCATGGAGAAATACAATGGTGGCAAAGCTTTGCCCGCTGTTCCCCAACCTGCTGCTCCACTGGTCAGCTTTCCCAAGGTGAAGCTCTCTGCCCGCATCCCTCTCTGTCAGTTCATCACGCGCTCGGTGAAGAGCCACGACACAAAGACCTTCGAGGAGATGGACATGGGATGGGGCTCAGCCTTCTACTCCACTACCCTGCCAGAGATCAGTCAACCCAGCCGACTCACCGTCAGCGATGCCCACGACTACGCGCAGGTGTTCATCAACGGGGAATTTATAGGGAAGATCGACCGTGTGAAAAACGAGAAGGGCATCACTTTGCCTCCTGTGAAGGCGGGTGACAATCTGGACATTCTCGTAGAAGCGATGGGACGCATCAACTTCGGACGTGCCATTAAGGACTACAAGGGCATCACGGGCGACGTGACCATCACCACGACCGACGGACAGCACGACGTCACCTACAACCTCAAGGACTGGCAGATAGGGCTCATTCCCGACGACGTGGACACGCTGGCCACACAGTCCAAGAAACCGTATGTAGAACTGCTTACCCATCTCAACCTACACAACGGCGACAAAGAGCCAAGTGTCTTCCTCGGCTCATTTAACCTCAGTAAGGTGGGTGACACCTTTATTAATATGGAGAACTTCGGTAAGGGTCAGGTCTATGTCAATGGCCATGCTTTGGGTCGCTTCTGGCGCATCGGTCCACAGCAGACACTCTACTGCCCGGGTTGCTGGCTGCGGAAAGGCAAGAACGACATCATGGTGCTCGACGTGGTAGGTACTGCGAATCCCGTTCTCTGGGGACAAGACAAGCCGGAACTCGACAAGCTGCAACTGGAAAAGACCAACCTGCACAACAACATCGGTGACAAGCCTGACCTGAACAGCCGCGCACCGGCCTTCAGCGGCGCACTACAGTCTGGCAATGGCTGGCAGACCATTCGCTTCGACAAGCCACAGCAGGGCCGCTTCCTGGCTATCCTCATCAACAGCAATCAGAGTGGCGAAGACCTATCCGCCATCGCTGAGCTCTATCTCCAGGATGCTCAGGGCCATCGCATCAGCCGTGAGTCTTGGACGACGAAATACGCTGACTCGGAAGATGCCGCCAACGGCAACCACACGGGCGACAAGGCTTTCGACCTGCAAGAGTCTACCTATTGGCAGACTGTTCCTGGCACAGACCTTCCTCATCTGCTCGTCATCGACCTCGGTTCCGCACAGACTGTCTCCGCGCTGGAATATCTGCCACGCGCCGAACAAGGTGCACCGGGTAGTATCAAGGACTGTAAGGTATACGTCTACTAAGCCATACCCCCCGTTCCCATCGTTGAAGGAACGGGGGCTATTGTTTTTCCTAACAATATCATCAGTCAAGGATGGAAGGATAAGCCTATTTGTATGCAACTGAAAGACAGATATAGCTTCCGTTGTCCCCTATTAAACAACATTGTCAATCTAATGGGTACAACCGTGTGGTGTGGAATCAGACGTGTAGAACTCAACCAAAGGCCCCTTACCATCAAATTATTTTATGAATCTATAAGTATTAATGAATGGAAAGGGTTTAGGGGGAAACAAGCCAAACGGAGTCTATACGTCCTCCTGTTTTCGTCATTGGGACACCCAAATTTGTAAATTTTCAGAACATTATTTGTTGATTTCTAAGCAATTAACTTTTTCGCTTCAAAAAAGTAACGAAAACAGGAAAACGCACCTTACTCTTTGCCACCATTGGTAGGGCATATAGGATTGATTTGAGAATCAGAGAAAATCCTGCACATCATGGGAATTGGAGAGAATTTGATAAGGATGAGAAGCGAAGCCGCTTTCATCCTTATCATTCTTTTTAGGTAGGTTCTATTAATTACCACCGAAACAAAATAATTAAATGATGGGTTACGTTTTGTCATCTTTCGGACTCTCTTCAGTTTAAATTTCCAGTGTGTTCGGTCGTTATGCTCGCATAGCACCCTTGCCCACAGACAATTTGCCCTCGAAGATAGTCTCGTAATCTGACAAAGCTAATTAATAGAATCCACCTTTAATTCCATCAGGTAAGAAAGATATAGCTAAACGTTGTCAGTCTTCCCAAGGATTATATTGCTGTAGCTTCCAGTCTTCGTTACTGAAAGATCCCTGTTTGGCACCGATACCCCCTTCTGGATCACCTTCAATAATGGGTCGTTGGTCAGTGTTACCATCACCATCATTATCAACCTGCGAGAATGTGATAAGCATTGACTGTTCCATGTGCATGGAAATGATTTCGGCTGTAGGCCTAATGTATTTTCTTTTCATATCTGTGCACTATTTAATAAATACTTTCTTGTTGGCTACAATGTAGATACCGCTTGGCAAGTTGCCTATGTCCTCAATGCTTGCAGCTACTTTCTGTCCTTGCAGATTGTAAACGGCGGCATAGTTATGAATACGCTTTGTATCTTGCTCCAGTCCCTGTATGGCAGTCACCTCGTCCTCAACCCTGCCGTCTATGGTAAAAGTAAGAGCTTTGGCGGTACTCGCACTGCTTGCATGGGTAGCTATCCAACACCTAAAGCCTTTAATGGGCAATGCCGATTTTGTGTGGTACCACTTGCCATCATTGGCTCCCAGAACGTATGAACGGGCAGGCACAAAGGCTGTTGTCTGGTTGATTTGAGTACCACAGAATTGAATGTTATTTTCCTCTGTCGTAGTGCTCTTTGGACTTTCCCTAAAGGTTTCCTTTGGCATTGAGGCAAGCACCACATTGTTGATCGTGAAGTAAGGAGCCGCAACAGTTATCTTGGAATGGTCGTTGAGGTCTTTCTCATAAGTTCCGCTTGTGACGTTAGCGGTACGAGTTGATTGCATAATATAGAGTTGGCTGGGCTGTACGACGATGGTATTGTCGTCAGTGAGGTCAACTGACTCGAAGTCTATGCGTGTAGGAGTGTTCTCGTCTTGTCCTTTCAAGCGAGCAAGTTTTGCATGATCTCCGAAAGCGGTCTTGAACTGTGCAGCTGTAAGGGCGACAGGAAGTGTGATAGAATTCCATTTCCCAACTGTCATGGTACGCTTTAGAATCAACGTGTAGGCATTGTTGGGCGATAGTTCCTGCTTGGTGATATAGTCGAGCGCTGTTTGACCTTCGTCGAGTACCATGTCATTATCACCACAATACTTTAGCTGGAAGTTGTCAAACGCAGTCCAATCGAGGTCATCGGTAGAGCCTTCCACTTTTATGCCTATGTTCAGCACAGTATTGTCAGCTGGTACATACACGAGTATGGAATTGTTGTATGTGCCAGTTTCGAAAAGTTTGGCAGCCTTGATATAAGGGCTTTCGATAGGAACATCGGCAGCAGCATACACCTTTGTCAACGCTTCGGTTGTATAGTTGAACTCACCACCGAAAGTATTCAGCAATGCCGATACATTCGACTGTCCTTCCGAGGAGCCTTCTGCTTTGGCAAAAAGGCTTGCCTTCATATTGCTGCTATTACCAGCACTATAGAAAGCGTCACAAGAAACCTTGTACCATCCCTTCTTCAACACTGTTACAGCCTGTGTCAGCGTACCGTTGGCTTTTTCGTCATTTCCCAAGTTCCTTATAGAGCCTATCCAGTAGTTACCATATTGGCGTTGGTAGTTATCGTTTCTGGTTGATTGCCCCATACCCACATAGTAGCTATAGGTGGCACCTTGGTTAAATGAGAAAGAGCTATTTACATCGAAGCTGAAACCTTCAGCTACCCATTTGCCCACCTGTGTGTTACTGCGGTTCATGTCTTGGTCAGCAACAAGGAATGTAGCATCAGCCGGCGATTCATTCGATGCGAATTGTGCCTTGAAAGCATCTTTCAAGTCTTTTAATGTAATAAATTTCCATTCTGCATTCGCTCCATAGCCAGATGTTGATGTAGGATACACCAAGTCCAGTCGATTAGACCCTGACTGTTCATTCGAAACAATCAGATAACGGTTTCCTCCCATCGCTTCGCCATCGCCATTATAGCAATAGAGAGTGTAGGTCTTACTGTCACTGCCGGTCTCTGAGATAGTCCAATTTACATTGGCATTTTCTGGTGTACGGTCGCAATAGACACGATCCCAGTCAGGTTTGTTTATCTCCGATGGAGTGCTTGGCGGATTAGGGAAACCAAGATATTTGCCATCGGACGTTTTCAGACTACCTTGGATAAGATAAGTGCCGTTGGCATTCTTTGTCAACACTATAGGCATACCAACTTCGTAGGCCGAAACACTGGTGCCCCAATTGGAGCCGATGTTGAGATACATTCCTGTCCCCACATTGTAAAGATATACCGTGTTCATATCTGCATTGCTGTTGCCTATGATATTGGTTATGGAGTTACCCACCCATTTATAGTTGCCATCCTGTCCCTGAGCCAAAATCGACATAGGGTTGCCAAATAAAAGAATGGTCAGCAATAGAAAAAATAATACTTTTGTTTGTCTCATATTATTTAATTTAAAACTTTGTTCTGATGTATTATAGTTAATTCTTGCTTATTCTTGGAAGTTTCTTATAGGTCGTTATTTCCTAATAAGCTATACTTGACTATGGGGCAATAAGAATAGACTCTGGAGCTCTTGCAAGTCCATTGTCTAAGGGGGCGCGCGAGCTTCTCACGCGCGCGTACAATAAAATGTTTTTGTGGAGTATAAGCGACGGTGCGCCTATGAGAGAGAGAGAGAGAGAGAGAGAGAGAGAGAGAGTAACAAATTATTCGGAACTGCCAAATAATCCGACAGTAAAATTACGACATTTTTCACGAAGCAATCTGCAGAGAAATCATCGTTTCCCTGTGCCACGCATATACCTTTATTATATAAGAAAAGATATCGCTGACAGCCGTTGCCCTTTACTCTGTTCACTTATCAATAGTTATAATCAGATGCAAAGATAATTAGATTTTTCGAAACTTGCAAGAAAAAACAGAAATAGATGTAAAAACGGCGTGCAAACGAATGCACTTGGATACACTCTATCCAATTAGTAATACTCTCGTTTGACTTATAACTCCTGTTATTTAGTGGCCTTAATTCCCACTGTCAATTCTTTCTTATGTTGCTGGGAATACTGTATGGCATTAATTGTTTGAACCTGAGTTCGGGATAAGTTAAGTGTCTTAAAAATTTGGTAATCTCGCATAATTTTATTATCTTTGTTGTTGTAAATCAAATAGTTACAAAGATTTAAGCAATAAGAATTATGGAGATTACCAAGGACAAAATTACAGATATTTTCTGTATTATCGATGATTTTTGCAAAGAATATGATAAGGACATCGAAAAAATGAGTCTGAAGGCTCCCGATGGACGCAGACACCGTAAGCGTTCCTGTACTATGAGTCGTTCTGAGATCATGACCATTCTCGTGTGCTTTCACTTTAATCAGTTTCGTAATTTTAAACATTATTACCTCTTTTACGTTCGCAAGCATCTCAAGGATCTATTCCCACGTCAGCTTTCGTACAATCGCTTTGTGGAATTGGAGTCACGTGTATGCTTGGAGATGATGCTGTTCCTACAGTTGTTCTGCTTTGGCAGATGCACGGGCATAAGTTTCGTAGACAGTACATGCGTGCCGGTATGCCACAATAAGCGCATCACCAGAAACAAGGTGTTCAAAGGCTATGCAGAGATAGGCAAGAGCACCATGGGGTGGTACTTTGGTTTTAAGTTACACCTCATATGCAACGAAAGAGGCGAGCTGCTCGATTTCATGCTTACAAAGGCCAATGTTGATGATAGAAACGAGGATGTATTTAACCGTCTGAGTGACAATGTATTCGGAAAGTTGTTTACAGATAATGGGTATATCTCTCAGAAATTGTTCGATCGTCTTTTCAATGACGGCATCAACCTGGTAACGGGTCTGAAGTGCAATATGAAGAACAAGCTGATACCTCTTTATGATAAGATACTGCTGCGCAAAAGATCTGTAATAGAGACAATAAATGACGAACTCAAAAACGTGGCACAACTGGTACACTCCCGCCACCGAAGCGTTTATAATTTTTGTATGAATGTACTTTCTGTATTGGTGGCATACAGCTTCTTCGACAAGAAGCCGTCAATCAATATAGACTACTGTATTGATGCAAACGACAACTGCCTTCCAATTTTAAAATAAGCAGAAACATTCTTTACATGAATAGATATTGTTCATAGCAATCTGGCTGTGGACCGAATCATTACGTCCATGAAAGTAAACTTCATTTCTATGCAAGAGACTTAACTTATCCCGAACTCAGGTTCTTAGTAAAAATGGTCGCTCACGATTAAAATATCGCCACAGCTCCCCGTCCTTCTTATACCAATAGACAGGATGGGAAGATGTAATCACATTACCATATTTTGGTAATGCTATTACCAAAGCGTGGTAATAACGTTACCGAACTATGGTAAGGACATTACCAGACTGTGGTAACATCACAATTGATTATATGAGAGATGAAGAATGTGCGTGAAACAAAAGGCCGTGAACCCACAACGGGTCCACGGCCTTTATTATTGATAGACTGTGTGATGATTAATTCTCAGGAGTCACTTTGTCGGCATAGTCGAGCACATTTTTGCGGTTCGCTTCCATGCGCTCATACTCTTCCTTGGAACCAACTATGATCTTATCCCACTGACGCATACCAGTACCGGCAGGAATCAGGTGACCGCAAATTACGTTCTCCTTCATACCCTCGAGATTATCGACCTTTCCACGGATGGCAGCCTCGTTGAGTACCTTCGTCGTTTCCTGGAAGGAAGCAGCACTCATGAAGCTCTTCGTACCCAAGGCAGCACGAGTAATACCCTGCAGCACCTGAGTAGACGTAGCAGGCACGGCATCACGGACTGTGACAATCTTCAGGTCACGACGCTTCAGGCTGGAATTCTCGTCACGCAGCTTGCGCACAGTGACGATCTGGCCCTTGTGAAGGTTCTCTGAGTCGCCCTCATCGATGACCACCTTCTTACCCCAGATGCGGTCATTCTCGTCGGCGAAGTCGAGTTTGTCGACAAGATCCTGCTCGAGGAATGTGGTGTCGCCCGGGTCGTCGATACGTACCTTACGCATCATCTGACGGACGATGATCTCGAAGTGCTTGTCATTGATCCTCCCACCCTGGAGACGGTAAACGTTCTGCACTTCGTTGACGATGTACTCCTGTACAGCGGTAGGCCCCTTGATGGCAAGGATGTCGCCCGGAGTGATCTCACCGTCGGAGAGAGCCGTACCGGCACGCACAGCATCGTGCTCCTGTACCAGAATCTGACGTGACAGAGGTACGAGGTACTTACGCTGGTCGCCTGTCTTAGAGGTGATGATGATTTCTTGGTTACCACGCTTCAGCTTACCCATGGTCACCTCACCGTCGATCTCAGAGACCACAGCGGGATTCGTCGGGTTACGAGCCTCGAAGAGCTCGGTGACACGTGGCAGACCACCGGTGATACCACCGGCGTTGAACACAGCACGAGGGATGCGAACCAGTGTGGTACCGGTCTCAATAACTTGGCCGTCCTCGATGTTGGCGATATGACCACCCACAGGAAAGTTGTAGGTACCGAGCACCTGACCGTTCTCGTCAACGACGTGAACCGTCGGGATGACATTGTGGTCCTTGGACTCAGTGATGATACGCTCTGTCATACCGGAAGTCTCGTCGGTCTCAGTCTTGAAGGTAGTACCCTCGATGACATTGTCGAACTGCAGCTTACCTGCATACTCACTGACGATCACGGCATTGAACGGATCCCACTTGCAGACCACATCGCCCTTCTTCACCAGGTCACCGTCCTTGAAGAACAGTGAGCTACCGTAAGGAACGGTCAGCGTAGCCATGTTGATATCAGTATGAGGATCAACGAACTGTACCTCGGCCAAACGGCTCACGACCATCTGACATTCGACAGGATTACTTTCGTCACTCTTGTCAACGAATGGTACAGTACGCAAGCCCTCGAACTTCAGCTTAGCATCATACTTAGAGGTGATGGATGCGTTGGCGGCTGCATTCTCAGCGATACCACCGGAGTGGAAGGTACGAAGCGTCAGCTGTGTACCCGGCTCACCGATAGCCTGTGCGGCGATGACACCGACGGCCTCACCAAGCTGAACCATCTTGGAAGTAGCCAAGTTACGGCCATAGCACTTGCGGCAGACACCTTTCTTGCTCTCGCAGGTCAACACCGAACGGATCTCTACCATCTCGATACCGGCATCCTCGACAGCCTGTGCCTTAGCCTCGGTGATCTCCTCACCTGCCTTGACAATGATCTCACTGGTATGAGGATTGATGACATCGTGAACGGAGACGCGACCCAAGATACGCTCTGCAAGTGTGGAGACAACCTCATCGCCCTCTTTCAGAGCACGGCACTCCAGACCACGCAGTGTACCGCAATCGTCCTCGGTGATGATGACATCGTGAGACACGTCAACAAGTCGACGAGTCAGATATCCGGCATCGGCCGTCTTCATAGCCGTGTCGGCAAGACCCTTACGGGCACCGTGTGAAGCAATGAAGTACTCCTGCACGGACATACCCTCCTTCAGGTTGTTCAGAATAGGATTCTCAATAATGGAGTTACCCTCAGCACCAGCCTTCTGCGGCTTGGCCATCAAACCACGCATACCAGCGAGCTGGGCAATCTGGTCAGCAGAACCACGGGCACCGGAGTCAAGCATCATGAACACAGCGTTGAAACCTTGATCGGCCTCGGTCATGTGCTTCATTACAGCCTTCTTCAGGTCATTGTTAACGTGTGTCCAGGCGTTGATGACCTCGTTGTAGCGCTCCTTATCGGTGATAAGACCCATATCGAAGTTGGCCTTGACCTCATCGACCTCGTCCTGACCACTCTTGACGATCTCTGCTTTCTCCTCCGGCACGATGATATCGTCGAGGTTGAAGGAAAGACCGGCGAGATACGACATGCGGTAACCGAGGTTCTTCACTCCGTCGAGGAACGAGCAGGCACGGTCCATACCTACGTGCTTGATCACGTCGGCGATGAGCTTACGCAATGTCTTCTTGGAAATGACACCATTAAAGAAGCCAATCTCCTTCGGGATGATCTCGTTGACGATGATTCGTCCCACAGTGGTCTCTACGATATGGCGGATAGGATTACCCTTCTCGTCAATGTCGTCAACCACACATTTCACTTGAGCGTGCTCATCAACACGCTTTTCGTTGAGTGCGATGATAGCCTCTTCAGGACCATAGAAGGTCTGGCCCTCACCCTTAGCACCCGGACGGATTTTGGTGATATAGTAAAGACCAAGCACCATATCCTGCGACGGCACGGTGACAGGAGCACCATTGGCCGGGTTGAGGATGTTGTGGCTTTGAAGCATCAAAATCTGAGCTTCCAGCACAGCCTCATTGCTTAACGGCAAGTGTACAGCCATCTGGTCACCATCGAAGTCGGCGTTGAACGGTGTACAAGCCAACGGGTGGAGCTGGATAGCCTTTCCCTCGATCATCTTTGGCTGGAACGCCATCACAGACAGACGGTGAAGTGTAGGAGCACGGTTGAGGAGCACAGGGTGACCCTTCATCACGTTCTCAAGAATATCCCAGATCACCGGCTCGCGGCGGTCAACGATCTTCTTGGCACTCTTGACCGTCTTCACGATGCCGCGCTCAATGAGCTTGCGGATGATAAACGGCTTGTAGAGCTCGGCAGCCATCAACTTAGGCAGGCCGCACTCGCCCATCTTCAACTCAGGACCGACGACGATCACAGAACGGGCAGAGTAGTCGACACGCTTACCGAGTAGGTTCTGACGGAAGCGGCCCTGCTTACCTTTCAGAGAATCCGAGAGAGACTTCAACGGACGGTTGCTCTCGCTCTTCACGGCACTGGCCTTACGACTGTTGTCGAAGAGAGAATCGACAGCCTCCTGAAGCATACGTTTCTCGTTGCGGAGAATCACCTCAGGAGCCTTGATCTCGATGAGTCGTTTCAGACGATTGTTACGAATGATGACACGGCGGTAGAGGTCGTTGAGGTCGGAAGTGGCAAAACGGCCACCATCCAACGGTACCAACGGACGCAACTCTGGCGGAATGACCGGAATGATCTTCATGATCATCCACTCAGGTTTGTTGACATCCTTGGAGCTACGGAAAGACTCTACGACCTGCAGACGCTTCAAGGCCTCAGTCTTGCGCATCTGGCTGGAGTCGCTGTTGGCGCGGTCACGCAACTCATAGCTGAGCTTGTCGAGATCGATCTGCTTGAGCAAGTCGAGGATGGCCTCGGCACCCATCTTAGCGATGAACTTCGTAGGATCAGCATCGTCAAGCATATCGTTGTTCTCAGGGATCTTGTTGTCGATGATGTCGAGATACTCCTCCTCTGACAGCAAGTCGAGCTTATGAGAACCATTGAGATCATCCACGCCCTCAGCATCCTTCTGTCCTTCGAGGATACCGGGCTGAATGACGATATACTTCTCGTAGTAGATCACCTGGTCGAGCTTCTTGGTAGGCAGTCCGAGCAGGTAGCCGATCTTGTTTGGCAGAGAGCGGAAGTACCAAATATGAGCTACAGGAACGACGAGCTCAATATGTCCGGCACGCTCACGACGTACCTTCTTCTCAGTGACTTCAACACCACAACGGTCACAGACGATGCCTTTATAGCGGATGCGCTTATACTTACCGCAGGCGCACTCATAGTCTTTTGTCGGACCGAAGATTCTCTCGCAGAACAAGCCATCGCGCTCAGGCTTGTAGGTACGGTAGTTGATGGTCTCGGGCTTGGTCACCTCACCATAGGAGTTCTCCTTGATCGTCTCAGGAGAGGCCAGGCTAATGGTAATCTTGGTAAAATTATTCTTTACCTTTGTATCTTTTCTGAAAGCCATACTTCTAACTTTTCAATATTCCAAACTTAATCCAACTTAATGTTCAGTCCCAGACCGCGAAGCTCATGCAGCAACACATTGAGCGACTCGGGGATCCCCGGTGTCGGCATTGGGTCGCCCTTGACAATAGCCTCGTAAGCCTTGGAACGACCGGTGACATCATCACTCTTGATGGTCAGCATCTCTTGCAGGACATGGCTGGCACCGAAGCCCTCAAGAGCCCAGACCTCCATCTCTCCGAAACGCTGTCCACCGAACTGTGCCTTACCACCAAGTGGCTGCTGAGTGATGAGAGAGTACGGACCGATAGAACGGGCGTGCATCTTATCTTCAACCATGTGACCGAGCTTCAAGAAGTAAGTGATACCCACGGTAGCCTTCTGGTCGAAGGGTTCACCGGTCTCACCATCGTAAACCGTAGTAGAGCAGAGGTTAGGCAAACCAGCCTTTTCGGTCCACTCACGCAGGTCGTCAAGCTTTGCTCCGTCGAAGATTGGAGTCGCAAACTTCACACCGAGTTTCTTACCGGCAGCACCGAGGATGGCCTCGAAGATCTGTCCCAAGTTCATACGCGAAGGCACACCCATCGGGTTCAGCACCAAGTCGACCGGACGACCATCAGCCAAGAACGGCATATCCTCCTGACGTACGATCTTAGAAACAATACCCTTGTTACCATGACGACCAGCAAGCTTATCACCGACCTGGATCTTACGCTTCTTTGCGATATAGACCTTAGCCATCTTCAATATGCCGGAGGGCAGCTCATCACCAATCGTGATGGCAAACTTGCGGCGGTTCTGCTCAGCGGCGAGTTGCTTGTCCTTGCGGATGAAGTTCATGATCAGCTTCTGGATGAGTCCGTTGATGTGCTCATCGTCCGTCCAACCATTGCTTTGGATGCCGTCATACTCGAGGTTCTTCAGTGCAGGCACGCTGAACTTGCTGCCCTTGGTGAGCACCTCAGCCTCAGTATAGTCTTTGACACCCTGGCAAACCTTGCCGTCAGTGAGGGTCATCAGCTTGTCAACGAGCATGTTCTTCAGCTCATCGCTCTTTGCCTCATACTCCTCATCGATTTTCTGAAGTTTGACCTTATCTTGTTTCTTCGATTCTCGAGTCTTCTCTGCTCGTTGGAAGAGTTTTTTGTCGATCACGACACCACTCAAAGAAGGATTAGCCTTGAGCGAAGAATCTTTCACGTCGCCGGCCTTGTCACCGAAGATAGCACGGAGCAACTTCTCCTCAGGTGAAGGATCGCTCTCACCCTTTGGCGAGATCTTACCGATCATGATGTCACCTGGCTCTACGCGTGCACCGACGCGGATGATACCATTGTCATCGAGGTCCTTGGTAGCTTCCTCACTGACGTTTGGAATATCGCTGGTGAACACCTCCATACCGCGCTTGGTTTCGCGCACGTCAAGAGAATACTCATCGACATGGACGGATGTCAGCACGTCATCGCGAACCATACGCTCAGAGATGACGACAGCATCCTCATAGTTGTAACCCTTCCAAGGCATATAGGCAACCAAAAGGTTACGCCCCAGAGCCAACTCGCCATTTTCCGTGGCATAGCCCTCTGTCAGGATGTCGCCCTTCTTCACACGCTGGCCCTTGTTGCAGATAGGACGCAGGTCGATGGTCATATTCTGGTTGGTACGACGGAACTTAGGAATACGATATTCCTTGAGTGCCGGCTCAAAGCTGACAAACTCTTCATCTTCCGTACGGTCATAAAGAATACGAATGGTAGTAGCGTCAACATACTCAACGACGCCTTCCCCTTCGGCTGTGATCATCGTACGGCTGTCCTCGCAGACCTGCTTCTCCAAACCGGTACCTACGATAGGCGCATCATTGTGGAGTAAAGGCACTGCCTGACGCATCATATTACATCCCATCAGAGCACGGTGACCGTCATCATGCTCCAAGAACGGAATCAAGCAAGCACTCACGGAAGCGATCTGTTGCGGTGACACATCCATCAGGCTTACCTCACCAGGCTCCACAACAGGGAAGTCGGCAGCAAGGCGACAGTGAACGAAGTCACGTTTGAAAGAGCCATCCTCTTTCAAAGGAGCATTACCCTGGGCGATGAGCTGTCCGTCCTCTTCCTCAGCAGTAAGATACTCTACATTCTTGTTCTCCAAGTCTACCTTGCCGCTTTTCACTACACGATAAGGAGTTTCGATGAAACCAAGCTCATTGATCGTAGCATAGACGCAAAGAGAGGAGATCAGACCGATGTTAGGACCCTCAGGTGACTCAATAGGGCAAAGACGACCATAGTGAGTATAGTGTACGTCACGAACCTCGAAACCAGCACGCTCACGAGACAGACCGCCAGGACCTAAAGCAGAGAGACGGCGCTTATGAGTGACCTCGGCCAACGGGTTGGTTTGGTCCATAAACTGGCTCAACGGGTTAGTACCGAAGAACGAGTTGATAACACTGGAAATAGTCTTGGCATTGATCAAGTCAGTCGGCGTAAACACCTCGTTGTCACGTACGTTCATGCGCTCACGGATGGTACGGCTCATACGGGCCAAGCCGATAGAGAACTGGTTGGCCAGCTGCTCACCTACCGTGCGGACACGACGATTGCTCAAGTGGTCAATATCGTCAACTGTAGCATTGGAGTTGACCAGTTTGATCAGATATTTGATAATCTCGATGATGTCTTCCTTGGTGAGCACACGCACATCAGGATCAATATCAAGATTCAGCTTCTTATTGATACGATAGCGGCCGACATCACCCAGGTCGTAACGCTTGTCAGAGAAGAACAGGTTCTGGAAGACCTCACGTGCACTTGCATCATCAGCAGGGTCAGCATTACGGAGCTGCTTGTAGATGTAGCGGACAGCCTCAATCTCAGAGTTGCTCTGGTCTTTCTCCAAAGTCTTGAAGATGATATCGTACTTTGAAGCAGCCTCATTGTTCTTATGTACAAGAACAGTAGAGACGCCACTATCTACGATCGTATCGAAATTATCTTCTGTGATCTCTGTCTCACGCTCAAGCACCATCTCGTTGCGCTCAGCGGTAACGACCTCACCGGTATCCTCATCTACAAAGTCCTCTGTCCATGTTCTCAGTACACGGGCAGCAAGCTTACATCCGATCAGCACAGACTTGTTTTTCGGTGAAACCTTCACCTCCTCAGCAAGGTCAAAGATCTGAAGAATGTCTTTATCGCTTTCGTAACCAATGGCACGCAAGAGGGTTGTCACCGGCAACTTCTTCTTACGGTCGATATAGGCGTACATGACATTGTTGATGTCAGTAGCGAACTCTATCCAAGAGCCCTTGAAAGGAATGACACGTGCGCTATAGAGCACGGTACCGTTAGCATGCACGCCCTGACCGAAGAATACGCCTGGTGAACGGTGAAGCTGTGCCACGACGACACGCTCTGCACCATTGATCACAAAGGTACCATTATCTGTCATATAAGGAATGGTACCCAAGAAGACATCCTGGATGAACGTACCGAAGTCCTCATGGTCGGGATCGGTACAATACAGTTTCATCTTAGCCTTCAAAGGCACACTATAGGTCAGACCGCGCTCCAAACATTCATCAATGGTATAGCGGGGCGGATCGATATAATAATCGAGGAACTCAAGCACGAAATTGTTGCGAGTATCGGTGATCGGGAAGTTCTCTGCGAACACCTTATACAGGCCATCGTTCTTGCGCTCCTCTGGTGGAGTGTCAAGTTGGAGGAAATCACGGAAGGATTTCAATTGCACGTCGAGGAAATCCGGAAAAGGATAAGGATTCTGGACGCTGGCAAAATTTACTCTGTTATCAATAACGTTTGACATAAGAAATCAATTGTAGTCTAATACCGTCTTAGCCGAAGCTGAAAGAAGAGAAAAAAGAGATGATCGAAAGCAATAATCGGAAGCAATGACCAACGGGGATAAAGACACAAAAAGGCTAGGACTCACCGACTGGGCAAATCCTAACCCTTAAGTATGTTACTGTCATCATGTCGCTTATTATTGAAGCGACCTAACGGCTAAAAGAGACTAAATTACTTCAGCTCAACCTTAGCGCCAGCTTCCTCGATAGCCTTCTTCAGGTTCTCAGCCTCGTCCTTAGACAGGCCTTCCTTCAGAGTAGCAGGAACAGACTCAACGAGAGTCTTAGCGTCCTTCAGACCGAGGCCACAAGCCTCCTTAACGGCCTTAACAACCTGGAGCTTAGTAGCGCCGACATCAGTCAGCACAACATCGAAAGAGCTCTTCTCCTCAGCTGCAGGAGCTGCGCCAGCAGCAGGACCAGCAACTGCAACAGCTGCAGCAGCGGGCTCGATACCATACTCGTCCTTCAGGACTGTTGCCAATTCATTTACCTCTTTAACAGTAAGATTTACTAATTCTTCTGCAATAGCTTTAACGTCTGCCATTTTAGTATTTATTTAAATTTTATTCTTAAAAATGTAGTGACTTAATTGATTACTCAGGACGCTCGCCTAAAGTCTTCAGCACACCATGGATAGTGCTTGCGCCTGACTGAAGAGCAGAAACCACGTTCTTTGCGGGGCTCTGCAACAGAGCAACGATGTCTGCAATAACCTCGTTCTTGCTCTTGATGGAAGCCAGCTCGTCGAGCTTGTCTGCACCAACATAGAAACCTTCCTCAGCATAGGCAGCCTTCAAAGAAGGAACGCCAGCCTTGGCAATGTCTTTATCCTTAAGCAACTTTGCAGGAACATTAGCGGTGTGTGTAAACAGCACAGCAGTGTTACCCTTCAAAGTACCATAAAGCTCAGAATAGTCGATGTCAGCAGCCTCGAAAGCCTTGTGAAGAAGCTTATTCTTCACCACGACCATCTTGATCTCCTGCTTGAAACACTTGCGGCGAAGAGAAGATGTAGTCTCAGCATTCATACCGGTGACATCCACCAGATAGAAATGAGGATATTCCTTCAGCTTCTCGCCAAGGTCAACAATGATAGTATCTTTTACTTCTTTCTTCATTTTACCAAACTTTTAGAGTGATTCAACTGATTTAGGATCAATCTTGATACCCTTACTCATTGTGCTTGAAATAAAGATACTCTTGAGGTATGTACCTTTAGCGGCAGCAGGCTTCAAACGTACAACAGTGTTGATGAATTCTTTGGCATTACCATAGATCTGATCAGAAGACATAGAGATCTTGCCGATAGAAGTATGAATGATACCAGCTTTATCAACCTTGAAGTCAATCTTACCTTGCTTAACTTCCTTAACAGCCTTAGCGACATCCATTGTCACAGTACCACTCTTCGGGTTAGGCATCAAGCCACGGGGACCGAGGAAACGGCCCAGAGGACCAACCTTACCCATGCAAGAAGGCATAGTGATGATGACATCGACATCGGTCCAGCCACCTTTGATCTTCTCAATATACTCATCGAGACCAGCATAGTCAGCACCAGCTGCCTTAGCAGCCTCTTCCTGATCTGGTGTACACAGAGCAAGCACGCGAACTGTCTTACCAGTTCCGTTAGGCAGAGACACCACGCCGCGAACCATCTGGTTAGCCTTGCGGGGATCAACGCCCAAGCGAACATCCACATCTACAGAAGCATCAAACTTTGTTGTCGTGATCTCCTTTACGAGCTCTGCAGCCTCTTTCAATGTGTATGCCTTCCCTGCTTCAACCTTCTCAGCTACTGATTTCTGATTTTTTGTCAGTTTACTCATTTTACTTGCTTAATTGAAGTTTAATTATTTACCAGGGAAGTCACCTTTAACAGTGATGCCCATGCTGCGTGCAGTACCTGCAATCAGTCTCATGGCACTCTCGACAGTAAAGCAGTTCAAGTCAGCCATCTTGTCCTCAGCGATCGCTTTTACCTGATCCCAAGTCACGCTAGCCACTTTTTTACGGTTAGGCTGGCCGGAACCAGACTTCACCTTTGCAGCTTCCTTGAGCTGAACAGCAGCAGGAGGAGTCTTGATGACGAAGCTGAACGACTTATCTGTGTAGTAAGTGATGACGACAGGCAGAACCTTACCAGCCTTATCCTGGGTACGTGCATTGAACTCCTTGCAGAAGCCCATAATGTTAATACCCTTGGAACCCAAAGCCGGTCCTACTGGAGGGGAGGGGTTTGCAGCGCCACCTTTAATCTGTAACTTGATTAATCCAGCAACTTCTTTAGCCATTTCTAATTGAAATTAAAATAAATGTAACGTATAAGGCGCGCATAGCCCGTAACAACTACTCAGCAACCTTTTCAACTTGCATAAAACCAAGCTCCAAGGGTGTCTTACGCCCAAAGATCTTGACCATCACCTTCAGCTTGCGCTTCTCAGTGTTGATCTCTTCGATCACACCTTCAAAACCAGCAAAAGGACCATCGGTGACTTTCACCGTCTCATCAAGCAAATAAGGAACATCCACATCGTTGTCGATCTGTGTTTCCTCAGCTTGTCCAATCATACGATTAATCTGAGACTCTGGAACCGGAGCTGGATGATCCAAACCGCCGAGAATACCCAAACAATTAGGCATGTTTCTTAAGTCAACTGGAACATCACCAATCATATCAGCCTGTACAAACACGTAACCGGGGAGAGCGATCTTCTCTTTCTCCACACGCTTACCATCTTTAATGCTCGCATGTTTCTCCATAGGAATCAGCACCTGATAGACATGATCAGCCAAACGCTGGTTATGACGCAGCTCGGCTTCGATGTACTCTTTCAGTTTTGCCTCTTTACCACTGGAAGCACGCAAAACATACCAATTCTTAGTATTTGCCATTGCCTTAATGATTAGCCTGGATATACAATACCCATCAGGTTCTTGAACACCAAGTCCATAGCGAAGACGATCAGTGCAACGATAAGGGAAGCAGATAATACAATCACTGCACTGTGAGTCAACTCTTTATGTGTTGGCCAAGTGGTCTTATGTGCAAGCTCGTCATAACAAGCCTTGCAATAATTCACTATCTTTTTAAACATATTATCTTCTATTTAGCACGGGTTGAAAGACTCGAACTCTCGACACCTGGTTTTGGAGACCAGTGCTCTACCAACTGAGCTAAACCCGTAAGAAAGTCTCCGCGTCCGCAGACGCGGAGACTTACGTATCTTGGAATCAGATAATCGTGATTATCCCTCCTCTGCTACGTCAGGCAGAATCTGTGTAATCTGGCCAGAACCTACCGTACGACCACCCTCGCGGATAGCGAAACGGAGACCCTCATTCAGAGCAACCTTGTAGATCAGGCGAACCTCGATCTCAACATTGTCACCAGGCATCACCATGTCTACACCTTCAGGGAGAGTGATCTCACCGGTGCAGTCCATTGTGCGGAGGTAGAACTGAGGACGATAGCGGTTGCCGAACGGAGTGTGACGGCCACCCTCTTCCTTCTTCAGCACGTAGATAGAAGCCTTGAAGTGATCATGCGGAGTGATAGCACCCGGGTGCACGACAACCATACCACGCTTCACCTCTTCCTTGTCGATACCACGGAGGAGCAGACCGACGTTGTCACCAGCCTCACCCTCATCCAGGGTCTTACGGAACATCTCGACACCAGTGATGACAGACTTCTTGTCCTCACCAAGACCGAGCAGCTGAACCTCATCACCGACCTTGCACTTACCAGTCTCAATACGACCAGTAGCAACAGTACCACGACCAGTGATAGAGAAGACATCCTCAACAGGCATCAAGAAAGGCTTATCAACCTCACGGACAGGCTCCTGAATCCAATTGTCAACAGTGTCCATCAACTCCATGATCTTGTCTTCCCACTTAGCAACACCATTCAGTGCACCCAGAGCAGAACCACAAACGATAGGAGTATCCTCTTCATAACCATAAGAAGTCAGAAGATCCTGGACATCCATCTTCACGAGGTCGATCATCTCCTCGTCAACTTCAGGATCGTCGCACTTGTTGAGGAAGACAACCAAACGAGGCACGTTTACCTGACGAGCAAGCAACACGTGCTCACGTGTCTGAGGCATAGGACCATCGGTAGCAGCAACCACGAGGATAGCACCATCCATCTGAGCAGCACCAGTTACCATGTTCTTCACATAGT